>OCVV011234523.1_pt1 | contig 95043 bp, 83 predicted proteins | sample 1539721 | NCBI WGS metagenome assembly OCVV01 (sample SAMN02144230, study PRJEB22623) | gut metagenome | biome: sheep rumen | host: Ovis aries | place: New Zealand
ATCATTTGAATAACGTAACATTTTAAATTTATTTAAATCTATTTCAGATATACATTTTTTTATAAAATTAATATTAATAATTTTAAACCATAATGCTTTTACAATATTATCAAAATGTAATTGGAAAACACACCTATCATCAATATTTTGTAATTTAAATAAATAATATTGGTAACCTGGTAAAAAATTTACAATATTGAATAATGAATTTTTTATATTATGGAATATTATCGAATCGAAATAGATTAAATCTGGATTAGACAAAGTATTTATTTTATTGAAATCGTACTGTAATATCGTATCATCCATATCTATGATCCAAATATAATCAGATTTACAATTATTGATAGCTGTTAATTGAACAGATAAATTTTTCAAATTTTTTCCATGTTTAATTAAATTATATTTAATATCTTTATTTTTTATAAACTTATCTAATTCGATAGTTTGATCATGTCTATCATCAATTAATAATAATTCATTATAGTTTAGTAAATTTTTAGATATTTCATCTAAAATTCTATTCAGATGAAATATCCAATCATCACATTCATAAATTCCTAATGCGATAGTTAAATTCATAAATCATAAACTCCACAAATTATATCCATTTCAAATAATGTTTTCATTTGTTTATTATATTTATTTAAAATGTCTTCATCAATAGATTTTACTTTAATAAATATATTTGAAAAAATATATCCGTTTGTAGGAGAAATGTTAGAATCTTCTATTTTAGTTATATCTAATTCAATATTATCTTTTTTATAATCGATTAAATCACCATATTTTAAGAAAATAACATTATTATAATTTTCTATACCAATTAATTTATATTCCAAACCAATAGGACATTTCAAAACATATAGTTTGTTTTTACTTTCATCGATTAATAAAACTTCATTTAAAATAGAAAGATCAAAAATGTATTTGTTATCATGATTATTACTCATATATGGATTAAAATTAATTTTTTCATCATTTGGGTATTCTGTTATTTTTATAGAATCATAATCCTTAGACATTTCCTTAATAGTTTCAAATTTATCCATATCTAAATCTTCGATATTGAAAATAGTATCAATTACTATTATAGATTTATCTTCAGGTAATTTATATTTAAAATATTTCATTATGAAATAATCATATTCCTTTAATAAATTTTCATCATTGAAATTTGGATTTTGTTTTAAATAAATTTTTTTAGTAGCAGAATCATATTTATCGAAATCGAAACCATATAGTTTTATAATTTTATTGATATCTGATGTAGATGATAGATCATAATAATATTGTAAATTTTCAATTTTATCATCTTTTATAATATCATCAAATCTAAATTCTTCAATACCAGAATTATCATCAAACTCAATTTCTATCTTTTTATACCATGTATTGTTTTTATTTTCAACAAATGTTAATAACATAATTAATTTATATCCTCCTTTAAATTTATACCATATTTAGCAAAATCTATATTACAATTTGTATAAGCTTCAACTAAACGGCGCTTCCATAGTATTTTGAAATGACTATTGTTTAAAATATCATCTAGATACTTATTTACTGTACCCCAACTTTCTTTAGTTTCTTCAGGAACATTGGTATTGGGTACATATATCCCATTTCTATAAATTTCTGTAAAATATTTTTCAGAATTATAATGATAATGTATATATGGTAAACATTTATTTATTACTAAAATAGATTTTAAATTATCATATATGATTATATCCATTAACATATCGGCAGACATATTAAGTTTACCAAATTTAGAAAAATCTTTTTTAAGAATATGTTTTTTACAATAATTGGCATTCAATATTTTTTCCCAAACAGGAATTAAAAACCATTCATAATGATAATATAAATAATATCGATCTGATAGTTTGTTTACAATTAATTCTATACTATCATATTCAGTTTCTTTAAAAATATGTTCAAATTTAGTTATCTTTTTTCCATAAACTATAAAAAACTTATCATAGTTAACTATTTCTTGATTAGGTTTATTTTCGTAATATTTTCGTGTAGTATCATATGAGTTTGTAAAATAAATTATATCAGCATCGTTTTTTAAATGTATTGTATTAAAATCAAAACTTGCTACTTCATCATCCATATCTAATATCCATAACCAATCAGTTTTAGAATATTTCATAGATGATAAATAACCTTGTAGAATTCCTTTATTTTCACCATGTTCGATAATTTCATAATTAAACTTATGTAAATCAAAAATTTTATCTAATGAAATATCTTGATTTCTTCGATCATCGATTAATAAAAGTGTTTTATAATTTTTTAAATTTTTATCAATCGAGTTCAATAATCTATTTACATAATTCACATATTGATCGTTATCATAAATTAAAATAGATAATGTTAAATCCATAATGTATAAACCTCGTTTTATCTAAATGAATTATTTTTACATTCTATAAGAATTTTTTTAGCTATTCCAGTAGAATGTTCTATCATATAATTGACTTTATCTTCATTTTCTTTCCAATAATAATTATAAGTCATATTATAATTATAAATAATTTGAGTATTACAAGTGATACGTTTTAAATTATTTAAAACATATCCATTTAAAAACATATCTTCATAAAAGAATAAATGTTTATGAGTTGGAATTTGTTTATAGACTTTCAATAAAGTTTTTCGTAAATACAAATTTCTCCATAATGAACCGTATAGAAGAAATCTATATACATATTTATAATTTTCATATGATTTACAAGTAAAATATCTAGTTTTATAAAAACGTTTATTTGGTTTATTATTCATTTTGAAATTATAACAGATTACATCTGATCCATCCATTATAGGATTAAAATCATATATTTCATCATCTATATCTATAAACCAAATATAATCTCCAATAGCATTTAAAACCCCACTTCTTCTAGCTTCAAATGTACCTATATTTTCACCAGTAGAAAAACTAGGTATTATTTTATATTCATTAGGAATATTATAAAGTTTTCTAATATCTTCAGTTTTATCATTTCTATCATCAACAAATATAACTTCTTTATTAAAAGAAATATTATTTATTTGATTTAACATTTTCGGTATATGTTGATGATCTTTATCATAAAAATTAATTATTAAACTAATTAACATATAAAACTACCTCATATATTTAAATATCTAAATAAATATATTAAATAAAAGAGACGTTCATAAGAACGTCTCTATATTTTTAGATAGTTATAATTGCTCCATCAGGAATTAATGTTTCTCCATATGGTTTTGTATCAATTTCTTTCAATGGTAAAGTATTTTCAGAGAAATTATAATATTGTTGGTAGTCGTAATCATTTGTTTGATAATTATAACCATTAGTCCAAATATCTTCATCAGTATAATCACGAGAATCAATAATATCTCCAACTTTAACTGAAGGATCAAGTATAAATTCTGGAAGCTTTCCAATGAGTTCATTATTTTCAATTTTTACATTGTCTGAAGAATTGAAAGCAATGTTAAATGTTCCATAATCTCCTAAGTCAGAATAAATATTTAATGAATTTTTTAAATTAGACAATCTTTCTCTAAATTCTTCATCGTTCCAAGTAGTACCAGCATCAATCTGAATTATATCGAGGACTTCCCAAGTTACATATGAACAATCTGCTTCATTTTCATCCTGCCAATGAGCTGTAGGTTTACCTATGATATAAACTGTTATTTTAGAACTATCAACAACATTAGTGTCAACATTTGTTAATTTCTTAACAAATGTTTGAGCTCGTTTAAATGTTTTGCTAGTTGTCAGACGATTTAAGAATTTCTTAACAGGAGGTGTTACTAATGATGAATTTGAATCTGTTAAAATATTTCCTGAATTGTTAGATTCAACAAATGTAACTAATTCATTTACTGTACAAACGAATCTAGCTATTCGATCAGTTACATTAACACATTTAGCAGGCATATTAAATATTGTTAAATTATCTTCAATAGAAGTATTTTCTACAAGATAAGCTAATCTAGAAAATAATTTATCACGTATACCAATGTTACTAATTTGAATTATGATATTTTTACCATCAATCCACATAGATATATTTTCTGGATGTTTTCCGATAAATTTTTCAATAGATTTATTGATATCTTCTACTGAAACCAAGTTTTCTTCATTATGAGTACTCATAATTTTATCTCCTTAATATAAAATTATTTTATAAGTTCAATAATCATATTATCTGAATAATCACCTAAATAAATATCTGAACAATATGTTTTATAGAATATTGTATCATTATTTGTTGGTGATATTTCGATAATATCTCCAATTTCATATTTTTTAGTATTTTTATAAACTGCTACTGAAGAATAATCAGTATAATAACTAAAACCTAATGATGCTAAAATATGTTCTAATCGATCAAAAGCTATAGGTTTATATTGATGTATAGAAACTATTTTTAATTTATTCGGTAAACCGTCAACATTTTTTACTATATACAATGTAAACATTTTGATTTCCTCTCTCGTTAACAAATATATTAAAATGTTAAAGTTCTACCTCGTAACAATCAAATATAACTATTAAAGAGGGTAATTATGCCTAAAAAGTTCAATGATTATGACGATGATAGTGATTATTTATCAAATATACCTATAACTGAACGAATAACTACACCTCAAACAGATACTGTACAAAGTAATACTGAAGATATGTTATCTGAAATAGTTGATGAACGGACTAAAATGAAAAACACCTCCATGATGGAGATGATAGGAGTCCTCACAACTGTTACATATTATAGATCTGTAAAAGATCCTCAAAATAATTATGCTTCAGATTCTAATGGACCAAATGGTGTAGCTTTAGATACTAAGAAATATGATGAAATTTCTAAATTTAAAGTTAAAATTAATGGTGCTGCTAATTTTGGACAGGAAGGTGAAGAAGATAATAAATCTTATGAATCTAGTGGTTCATTAATTATATTACCTCGTACTATTAAACCTGTTGAAGGCGATTTATTTGTAATGTCTTATTATGGTAGAGATGTATGTTATAAAATTTCTACTGTTGAGACAAAAGCATTTGAACAAGATTCTGGTTTTGAATGTCAATATGTACAATATAAAGAAGATTATAGACTCCCAGAGACTATGATCGCTTCTAAATATATTTATTATCATGAATTTGTAGGAACGACATATAGACCAGTTTTAACATTAAAAGAATATGAAAATATTCAACATTTGGGAGATTTATGTAATCATATTTCTCAAGTTTTCAATGATCTTTTCTATGATAAAACTGTAAATGGATACTTATATAAGAATTATGACGTTCAAAAACGTGGTAAAGATTACTTATTGGACAATAATAATATAAATACTCTTGGCAAACGTGGTGGAATATTCCGCGGAAATTATGATGGTGATTCTTTTGCATACCAAAATATGCCTAGAATTGTTAGAAAAGAAGATATAGCATATGATAATATGTTAAATCACTTTATAACAAAAAATCGTATTTTCCGTAAATATGATGGAGTTACTCTGTCAGTAGAATCATTACTCAATTTGGATCGTGTGGGTTACAAAAGATCTATTTTTAATTGTTTAGAGACAAGAACGGTTGCTAACTTTAAGAATACGTTCGTTTCGCCAGTTAATATAGCATATATGCAACACGGCGTTCCATCTTATTTAGTTGGTAAAAAGAATGTAATTTATTCAGATGTACCAATTATGAATTGTGTACCTGATGAAGAGCAAATATTCCCAGCTAAACTTACAACTAATATTCTGAATGGAAATAAATCCGAAATGCAAGAACCTTGTAGTAATAAGGTTTATAGTTCTATAGAATCTATGATAATCGAAACTATTGTCAGGTTTGTTTATAAACAAACATATGATTTTATAGATCGTTTTGAATATCTGTATAATAATATTGATAAACTCTATGAGCACAATATCAAGTATGCAGATATTTATTATCTATTCCCAATGTTAGGTTATGTAATAGAGAAATCTTTGGAAGAAATCTACAGCGATAATATTTTGCTGAGATAAATATTTTTGTTAAGGAGAAATCAAAATGGCTAAAGGATATTTTGATATTTTTTCTATGGAATCTGACAACGATGAAATCGATGTTGGAATGAACGATCTCGTAAAAGACGAGACAGACGTTGTAGAAGATGCTGGTTCTGATACTGAAGTGGTAGACATGAATCCTTCTACATCAGAAACTTCTCACAATGAAGAAGCTTCTGCTGGTGGAATCGCTACAGGTTCTAACCAGGATGATCTCGAAATGGATCCAGTTGCTGCTTCTGAATCATTCATCCGTCGTAACTTCGGACTGTCTGTAGAAGACATGGAAGAAGTTGTTGAGGAAAAGGTTGCTGAAGCTGCTGTTATTCCTTCTGCTGATGAAGAAGCTGCTGCTTCTCCAGTTGCTCAGGATGTAGCTGATGGTGTAACAACTATCAAGATCGTACCTGAAGAAGGATCTACTGCTGTTCCTGTTGATCCTACTAGTGAAGTTTCAGAAAATGTTGAAGTTCCTATCGAAAGTGAATCAGACGTAGCTTCAATTGAAAATCTTCACAGAATCTTCTCTCGTGAAGATGGTGAACCTGATGAATCTGCTTCTGGTGCAGATGTAGAATTCTCAGTTACTACACCTAATAATAGCATGGATTTCGAAATGGAAGGAAAGGCTGTAACAATTGAACCAACTGGTGATACAGGTAGTGAACCAGCTGAAGAAACTCCTGCTGAAGGCGAAGGTGAAGAACAGCCTGCTGAAGGTGGTGAAGCTGAAGGCGAAGGTGAAGAAGCTCCTGCTGAAGAAGGAAATGATGTAGGTGAGGAACCTGAAGCTGGCGCTGAATCTTGGCGCGATGCTTGGACTTTCTAATTTATAAGTTTCCTTATTATAACTAGGTGTAGAAATCTACACCTAGTTTATTTTTTAATTACTAACTATAACAATATAGGAGAAATATAATTATGGCTAAGAAAAATTCACAATTTTCTGACGATGAAATTTACGAAACAACTGAACAGACTGTAGATTCTTCTACACCTGATACATCTGTAACTCCAGATGCTACTGAAACTCCAGTAACAGATGAAAAATCTGTAACTCCTGATACTACAGAAACACCTGTAACTCCAGTTGATGAAGTAACAGATGGTGATAAAGATCCAGTAGATGATGAAAAACCAAGTGATAAAGATAAAGAACCTGTTAAAATTAATGAATTTAAACGTTTCGATATCCGCTTTGGTTATTCTATCGATAGTAGATCTACTACTGCTCGTCGTACACTTTCTACAACAGAAATTGTAAAACAGTTTGTAAAAGCACCTACATGTTTCATTGCATTTGAATCAAAAGAAGATCTTAAAGATTTTGAAACTCTTCTTAAAGCTAAAACTATTAAAGTTGAAGATAAAGATGGTAAACTTGTAGACTTCTCAGATGCTGCTAAGAAACATCTTGTTACACGTGTAACAGAATTGTCTACATATTGGATTGCTAGAAATTCTAAATAAGGAAATTTATGGCAGTAGATACTTCAAAATTCACGATCGATACACCAGTTTGTATCAAGGTCAAAACTCCTGGATATTGGTTTCCTGAATTTAGTACATATTCACCATTAGAATTGTATGCCCCTATAGAAAAAGTAATAGCTATTTTGAATAGGGGTATATCGGTTGAGTTTCCTCAACAGTCTTCTAAAAATGAAATTTCTAATAAAATAGAAGAATTCATTATTGAATATGAATTAAAACGTCAGAAAGCTGAAAAGAAAGGTTATGTTGACGCTAATAGAGTTGATACTGCTATAGAACTTATACAAGAAATTAACGATTCTAAAATCACTCCTAAAGAAGAACTTGAGGAACGTGAAAAGCATTTATTCGATTACTCGGATATTACTGATAGAATCGTTAACAATCTTAGTAATCAAATGTTCGATAGGGTATTTGATAGTGATGACTTTATTTCAGCTGAAGAACGAATTAAGAAAGCTGATACTGCTAGAAAGCATAAAGAAATTCTTGATGCTCGTAAAGCAGAATCTAGAAGATTACTTAGTTACGAAGCTGAAGCTATCGATAAACTCGTTAAAGATGCAAAATGGGAAGATGAAACTGTTATGGAAGTTAACGAATTACCAATCGTTGATCCAATTACTGCTTCAGATATGCCTAAATATAACAAACGAAAATAAAAAAAATATATTAATAGAGATCCACCTCATAGGGTGGATCTCTATATTGTTATCACATTAAGCTTAACATTTATTTATTTAAGCGGCAAGAGTTTTTACACCATCAATTATCTTACCAATTGCAGGTGCAGCTTTTGCAACTTTAACACCAATTGCCAAACCTTTGTTAAGATCCTGAAGCATCTTCTTACTTACAGCAAAGTTAACTGTAACGTTTGGACCTACTTTTGTTTTTGTTCCATCAGCATTTGTACGTTCACCATTTTCATGGTAATTCATTTTAACGGCACAAAGACCTGTTTCAGTGATTACTGTTTTAGCACCGCCATCATTGATTTTTTCCAATGCAAGATTTGTGATAACACCAGGAATAGCTTTATCAAGCTTATCGATGTCCTCTGTTTTTAAACCTGTTTGACTTGCTGCTACTGCAATCCAATCAGATCTTTTAATTGTAGCAATTTTATCAGCCATGTTAGTGGCCTCCTTATAAATATATTTATAAGAGTATATAAAACTCCTATTCACGATTAAAATATATAAGTGAAAAATAAATTAGCGGTATGTAAAAACATATACTTGTAGGAAAACTATTTAAAATTTTCCTACAAGTTATGTCTGAGACCATTTTCATTCACCCTAATTGTATTTACTCATTATATTGTGATACCGAATTTAAAAATTTATTTTCTATTTATCTTAAAATATATTTATATAATATTTGACTGAGGTTAAAATAAGAATTATGGTTAATTTAGTACGTATTAAACTTGTTAATTTTATAGGAATTTGGCATGGTACCAATCGTGAATTAACAGAAATCGAAATAGATAGAACGAATTCTCCAAATAATATTATTTTGATATTAGGTGAGAATGGTTCTGGTAAAACTTCTCTTATGGCTGAAATGACACCACTTCCATTGGAACATGTTGGTGATAGAACAAAATCTAGAATTATTCCGGATAAAGTTGGAGTTAAAGAATTAGATTATCTTGTAGATGGATTTATTCTTTATAAAATTAAAATTATTTATGATCCTAAGAAAACTACAAAATGTTTCATTAAAAAATGTATAGATGGAAAAGAAATAGATTTAAATCCTAATGGAAATGTTGAAAGCTATCTTGAAATAATTGAAAATGAACTCCATATGTCTAAGAATTATACAAATGTTGGATATCTTTGTGGTAGTGGTGGAGCTAAAGATTTTGTTAGTATGAAACCTGCTGAAAGAAATAATTATATTTCTGAATGGATGCCTGAAATTTCTGAATTCTTAGAAGCTTATAAAAAATCTGCAAAAATTATCAATAAACTTAAAAAAGAAATTGATAATTACAATAAACAGATTGGTAATATGAGTTCTATAAATTATGAACTTGAATTAAATTATGTTGATACTAATATAGCTTCTATAACTAAAAATTTAAAAGAAGTTGAAACTAATATAACTCAATTACTTACATACAATTCACAATTTGAAAAATATATTTTATCTGATAGAGAATTGAATGACAAAAAATCTAAATTGATCAGTACTATCAGAGAACTGAATAATAAAAAAGATGAGATTATGGAAAAATGGAGCAAATTTAATATTCCTAATACAAGTGATCCTATTCAGTTCCAAAAAGAATTAGATATGATTCAACGAAAAGAAAATGATCTGATTCAACAGATTCAATCTATTGAAGATAAAATGTCATTGTTATCATCCGAAATATCTTCATCAAAAGCTATGTTAAATACAGATGAAAGAATTTCCAGAATGGATTTAAATAGTATTTATAATACAATTGATTCTAATAATGAATTATTAAATACTATAAATAAGTCTATAGTTGAAATTGAAAACAAATATGAAATGACTGAAGATCAACTTAAAACCGATTCATCAGTAATATCAGATACTAACACGATGTTGCAAATTCTTGATGATAGATTTATTCAATTGAATAATTTGGTTCCAATGGAAACAATCATAGATATGAGTCAATTGGAGAAATCATTATCGGATAAGAATGAAAGATATCAATTGGTTGATAATCTTAAGAAAACGGCAAATGAAAAACTTACATTTGTGAATAATGAAATTTATAAATATGAACATGGTAATCTTGATACTGAGATTCTTATGAAGCGACCAAAGTTCTGCGCAACTCATCAATGTGGTATAGTTGACGAATTATTAAAGTATCTTAATCCAAAAGATAATTTAACTGAACTTTATAATGAATCTACAACTATTCAAAAACAAATTTTTGATTATGACTCGGAACTTACAGAAATTAAAGAATCTTTAGAAAATATGAAAAAAGGGCACCAGATCTATGTTGAAATTGAGGATTTTTTGATGAAAAATACCGATAAAATAGGTAAAATGCCTACTGTAATTTCAGATTATTTTACTAAAGAGCTTTATACAGTATATGTACATATCAACGATATAAAAGGTATTATTAACGATATTACGGAATATTCATCACTTTGTGTAAAAAGAGATGATATTAGTAAATCTATTAATGATCTTGAAAACATAAAATCGTTAGTATTTACAAATAGCAAGCTTAATGAAAAGATTAAACAATCTCTTCAAAACTATGAAGAATTGAAATCTTTAAAAGAATCTTGTTATAATGAATATGATCAAGTTCATAATTTGGTTATATCATATAAGAATGCTGAGTCATTGATAGTTGAACGTGAAAACGAAATAAATGATATCAATTATCAGATAAAACAAACCCTTATTGATAAACATAATCTTCTTCAAATTGCTAAAGTTAATTATGCATACAATTCTAATAAAAATTATATTGAAACTAAACTTAATAAAAAGAAATTGGAATATGAAAAAGAATTAACTGATTTGAATAAGAAACGTGATGAAATGACTACATTCTATATTAGTAAACGTCAGATTGAAAAGATGCGAAATGAACTCCAAGAACAGTTTAATCGTATTAACATTCTTAATAAAATATGGTCTCCTAAAGTAGGTTATCCGAGTTGGAAAATTGAAAGTTTCTTAAATGAACTTACAGTTAAAACTAATGAAGATCTTAATAACATGTGGGGAGAAAATATTAAAATTGAAAAATTTAATATTGATGAAAATGAATTCAGTATTAGAATAAATAAGAATGGTGAAACAATTCCTGACGCATCAGTATGTAGTCAAGGTGAAACTAAAACAATTACAACTGCTATAAGTTTCAGTATTATTGAAAGTAATGTTGATAAAGGTGGTTATGATGTTTTAAGACTCGATGAAGTTGATGGTGCATTTGATGAAACTCGTCGTAGAGGATTCATGGATGTTATACAAAATCGAATAAATGAAATGGGTTGTGATTCTTGTTTCATTATTACACATAATGGTGAATTTGAAGATATTCCTTGTGACATCATTCTTATGAAAGATGCTAAAATCGATGAAGAAAAACTTAAAAATAAAAATATCTTATTTAGATATTAAGGAGTAAAATTATGACAGCTACAGAAAAGTATATTGAGATGAATAACCAGTTTTGTAAACTGCGAGATGCTATTTACAATCCAAATGTTGTTGAAGCTGATGAAGATCCAAAGTGGGAACCTCAAGTTCAAACAGCATTATTCGTATTAATGACATATCTCGATTACTATAAAGAAAATAACAAAGTAAAATCTCATGTAAAAGGTGAGACTCCACAAAATACAACTAATGAAAAACAATAAAAATTGTTCAGATATTAGGAGTAAAGACATGTGTGACAAATATAAAAATAAAAAATTATTCATTTGTAGTGTAGGTGGAATAGATACTGATTATTCTGTTTTAGCTAATGATTCAGATGAAGCTAAAAAAATGATGGTTAAATTTGTTAATAAAATTTATGGGCCATTCGATCCTCCACATATTGTACCATATGATGAATCTGATATTTATTGTATGGATGTTGAAAGTATAAAAGAAGATATGATTAAAGAAAATAACGAAATTGAAGTATTATAAAAAATATAATATAAAGTAGGACATAGTCCTACTTTATATTTTTTTTAACCTACACGATAAGGAACATGATGTGGTACATCATATGGTGTTCTACACGAAGGATCTACACCATTCGGATGTTCTTTTTTCCATTCTTCTTGTATTTTTTCATCTCTTTTACGACTTTCTTCACGATACTTTTCAAGTTCAGCATCGGACATATTTGCATAACTAACCATACTTTTCTCCATTATTTTTTTTTATTCATACATATCTCTTAAATAATTATTAATATTATTTTCAAGAGAATGATATACTTTTATGTTATTTGTATATCTATTGTAAAGATCTGAAGAAATAGCATCGATTGATTTATCTTTATAAATTTCAATATATTTGTCAGAATCTACTGGAATTATATTGAATTGATTAGTTAATAAGAATCTTGATTTATTCTTATTTGAAGCTATATCGGTATAAATATCATTTACTGTAGTTCGTAAGATATCATTTGTATCATATTCTTCAACTTTACGTTCTTTATCATTTAAGAAAGCTTTATAAATTGTTTCAGATGGTTTAAATACAAACCAGATAATTTTAGGATTACAATAATTAATCCTATCATCAAAACAAGATTCTTCGTAATTTAAAATGTTTGGTACAATAGAATTTAATATATCGATTTCATTTTCAGTATGATGTATTTGAGCCACAGATAATGAATCTGTAATTCTTTCAAATAATTTATTATCTGACATAGAACTTGGTAAATGTAAATTATAAACTATACCGCTAATAATAAATCTATCAAACACTAACAAAACGTTAGGTTTTTTAGTCTGTTCGAAATATATACGTAATACATCTATATCATTATCGGTTTTATTCATTTTACAACCATTGAACCATATTTCACAATTTTTATTTTCAATAAGTTGTCTTGGAGACAGTTTAAGTGTATTTTCATAAAGAGATATAGGTATAGCTGTATCATATTCTTTACCCAAAAGAAGATTTTTTAAAACATATATGAATAATAGTTTATCGACATGATTTAAATCTACATTTCGAATAAGAATTCTATTTAATTTTTCAAGTTTATCATTGTTGATATTTTCCATATATTCTTTAGAATAAACTGTATTTACAAGTTCATTATAATTATTCTTTAATAAATCATAACCTAATGAATCGAATGGAAAATGAACTTTAATAATAACATCATGTCGATCGCTTTTTGCAACTTTCTCAATAAATTTATCAACCTGTGTTGATTTACCACAACAATCTGGACCTTCAAAAATAACAGCTGATACCCGATCAAATTTTTCTTCTTTAGTATACATTTTTCTTAGTTTCCTCCATAATAAATGTAAATATTATATTTAATCGTTTTTTAATTATTAATGTTTTATATATTAATTTGCCGATATAACAATATATATCTAAATTATTTGGAGGTACACCGCTATGGCTAATTCAAAAGGAAAAAAGAAAACCTCTACTAAACACACCATTTTAAAGGGAATTCTTGAAACTTTACATTTTCATTTATTTGAATCGGGTGGGGAAATGGCCAAAGGTAGTGGACGTCCTGTTTTTACAAACAGACCTGGTTGTCTTACTCCAGAGTATTACAACAAAATCAGATCTGAAAGGTTGGCTAAACAACGTGAATGGGAAAAAACACATTAAAAAAAGAGAGGGTGATATTTATCACCCTCTCTTTCTGAGTTTATTTTTTTAAGATGATTTCATAATGATGAATCGATGTTGGATTTATTCTATCCTTTACTGGAATCGCTTCATAATCTTTAAATCCGTATTTACGAATTTTGGTTAAGAATTCTTCCTTTTCGTCATCATTTAGAAAAAGAGTAGCATTTATCGGTTTACACTCAACAAATGATCTGCCATCTTTTTCTTTGATACGATTATCTTTAATCGCATCAATAACATTGCGCAAATGTTTTGTCATCTATTACCTCCAATGATATAATATATAAAAATATTCACTGTTATATCGTGACAATTAAATATATTTATTTAAAGGAGATATATTATGGGTAATTCTAATATATTTTCATGTGAACGTAAAGTAATTGATCTTAATTCAAAAGATATGTTCTCTATTGAATCTTTTACAACACTTCAGAAACTTTCTGGAGATAAAATAGATCCTAAAACACAGACTATTCATGATATGCTTTGGATTTCTATGGATGCTATTTCTAGAAATAGATCTCTTTATGAATCTGCAGGATATTGGGAAGCTATGAACTCTCCATATATTCAGGAATTAGTTCATCGTGGAACATGGTTTGGTGAATTGGATCATCCGGATGCTAATTGTTCTCGCGAACGTTTCTTGAAAGTCGATAAAGATAATATCTCACACCGTTTACTTAGATATAAACGTATTGGTAATGATATTCGTGGAGATATTCAGTTTGTAAAACCTAAGGGAGATATTCCTTGGGATTGGATTCAGAAAGGGTCCAATATATCTTTATCAACTCGTGTTCTTACACCTAATTATGAAGAAAGAGAAGATGCTCAGGGAAATCCATATATCCATAAATTTGGAAAGATGCGTCTTGTAACATTCGACTGTATTTCTTCCGCACCAGGTTTTAAACCAGCATCTATTATCGAAAATGTTGATTCATATGATGCTTCTCAAGAGAATTGGAAAGGTCTCGATATCCATTGGACTGCTGGAAGAAAGAAAGAAGAATTTATGAATCTTCTTAAATCACAGGAATCTCTTCCTATTATGGAAGATATTTATGGATTTAGTATGAAAGATGTAAAAGATATTTCATATTCTGAAGAAGGTTTAATTTCTCTTCTTATCAAAGACAATGGAGAATATTCTCAGTCTATTAAGATTCCTACAAACGTTTACAAAGTAAATCAGATCCTTTGTGCTGGACGTTAATCTTATCTAAGGAGGTCCAGTTTATATGATTTCAAGAACTAGATTACTTGCAAGTTTGGAAATCTCGGTTGGACCTAAGATCATGGGTTTGATTTCAGAAAACATGATCAATAACGTTCTAAACGTAAAGGTATTGCCAAGATTTTCACAATGGTATCCTAAAATCTATGACGTAAGAATTCGTAGAGAGGATGCTATTCCTTTTAGGGACTACTCTGGTAAAATTACAAATTATGGTACATATCGAATACCTAAGCAATTTGAAGTACCATGGATCGATGAGCAAGAAGATATTGAATGGTTTGATATTTTCGATTACCAAATTGGTGGTAATGATACATCAGATGTGTATACTGGTGGAAACTTCATGTTAAACCAAATCTTCTTATCTGCTAGAGCAGATATGCCTCATACACGATCATATTATTTAGTAACTTTCCAAGAACCGGATTTACTTATAGTAGATCCACCTCAACAATCTCATAGAGATTTTACTGTACAACTGAAAGCAAACAGAACTTTAAAAACAATTCCAAAAAATATTCAACCATTATTTGAAGAATACTTCATTGCTTATATGAAATTTGCTTTATATCATAAGTATAAATATGAAGGTGGTAATCAATCATTTGGTGGTGTTGATATTGAAACTAAGATTGATGAGTACAGTAGTGCCGAATCTGATATAAAAGAATTAGAAGCAATCTTTGAAAAAGATTGTGTTCATAATCCTGAAACTTTTCAAGTTCAATGTCTTTATCAGAAAAAAGGTTAAAAAAAGAAGGGAGATATTTCTCCCTTCTTTTATATTTAATAAATGTATGTATAACAATTATGTATATATACATTTATTTGTGACGGGATCGATTCCGGTTTCTCTAATAAACTGGTCTTCGAGTTATCTGTGTTTTTAAAGTTAACGCAGAACCGTCATAATCGTGTACACTATAAAAATAAGTGTATAGATCGTTATTCATCGTGCTCACCACCTTGAATAAAAATTAAATTTAAGGAGGGCGTTTGCGGCGCCCTCCTTATCTTTTATTCATTATTATAATATACAAAAAATAAACATTTTACAAAATAACATGAACTTCGACACATGAATATGAATAGGAGACATATAATGAAAAATAAATTTAAACCTTTAGAGAGATTATTTTTTAAGAAATATAAAAAGTCTAAATCTTTTAAATACGATAAAGAAATGATTACCGAAATATATAATTTATTTGTGGAAAATTATAAAACTACAGGTTATATATTCGACGGGTCAAATATTTCATATCTAACAAATAACTATATCAAAGTTAATAATTATACAGAGCTTCCAAAAAATTTAAATTCAGCTTGTGTATATTTAAAAGAAATAGCAAATATAATTTATATTTTTGATAAAGTATTAGAATTTAATTATGACATGTTAGCAATGGATGTAATATATAATGCTGATAAACTTACTGGAAAAGTAAATGTAAATAATTTTATCGATGATATTTTATTATTAACTAGTAAATGTGTTAAAAATATTTATGTAACAAAAAGATCTTATGATATAAATGTTGATTATTTTAAAGAAGATAAAAGTGTTATATTAGATAACTTTTTTACGAAAATTATATCTATAGTTAATAAATATATCGATGAACATGATGAATGTAAAAAGAATTATGAAAATGTAAATTATTTATTAAACAAAGATGCTGAAAAACTTAAAAGACAACAGTCATCATTTTTTGCTACAATAAAACTTTGGTATTATAAAAATATAGAACCTTTTTTCAAATGGTTGATATCTGATAGTTCTATCATAATATCACCATTTGATACATCAGATAATGATGAAGAAATTGTAAATGATGGATTAATGTATAAAGATATTGTAGATTGTACAAATTATGCTTTGGATAAATTAAATGATAAGTCAATTATAGATATTATGTTTAAATACAAATATATACCATTTGAAGAACGTTTTTCTACAGAAATGCAAAATACTTTTAAGAAACCTTTAAATGAAATTACATCTGAACATACTAAACAATATATCAGTGAATTGGAAACTATAGGTAAATCTGTTGAAGCTGATTATGATAATATAAAGACTAAAATGCATAATTCTATTTTAGATGTTCTTCATTATGTATCAAACTATAGTTCATATTTAATGCTTAATAGCGTTTATATTAAGTATTGTAAATAAAAAAAATAAAACTACCCGAATAATATCGGGTAGTTTTATTATTTCATTCGAATAAACTTAATAGTTCTTAATATTAAGTTTATTCAACCTTCTTAAATCCATATATGTTTCAGTAGCGTATAGCATACTGTACATGAGATCTTCTTGTCTTTCAACAAGTATTGGATCAGATTCGCATGGATCATAAATATCTCTAAGATCATGTTCAAATCTGATCTTAGTTAATAAGGCGATTTTCTCGCCAGTAATATCGACTATTTCTTTAGTCGAATATTTATTCAATGACTTATAGTAAGCAATTAATTGCTTACCATGCTGTTCCATGATTTCATTGGAAACTCTGTTATAGTCTCCAATGATTTCTTCCATTTTCTCAATTGGAAGCAAAATTTTCTTAAATGTTATCATATAACTTACCCTTGACTATAATTAATTTATTTTTATTAAGAGTTTATAGTCATCCACCCTCATTAATATAATATACAAAAAAAAACAATTAGTTTACAAAAAAAAGAGAGGAATAGATCCTCTCTTTATTTACATTATAAAACAACAACATTTGGAATTGCTTTATGTTTGTTTCGATAGCTTATGATATCAATGTAGTCACTATAAAAAACTTTTTTATAATGGCTAGTTGCGATTATTATATTAGGTTTGTATGTGGATCCGTTATGTCTAACGACATTAAAATAAATCCATTCATCATCCAATAACCATGCTTCATGTTTATTGAAATCAATCACTACAAATGAAGTATTTTTGAAACTATCTCCTTGCTCAGGGATATATTCATTAACAACATCAAATCCTAATACATCAGTTTCTAATTTACCGATAAATAAACCGCTATCAGTACTACCGTGTTGACAAAATAACATTTTGACCCCTCATTTTATAAATATATTTATCTGTCACATTAGTATAATATATAAATTAATAAGGAAGCTCTATGTATTTTTCTAAAAAATTGTCGAATGAAAAATTTTCAATTGGTTCATATTCATTACATTTACATCTATTTAACAAAGGTTTCAATTCATATTCTTTTTTTAAATCTCTATGATAATTTTCATCTTTTGGAAATTTTACACCTTTAGCATATTCACGTTTATCAATCCAATCGTTAAAACGTTTTTCTCTATTAAAATATGAAACATAACCTTTAGTTTTAGACTCTTCATCTTCAAATTCTTTAAAATATTTTTCAAATAAATCACACATTTGATGATGATTTAATCTAAAAGATCCAATATCTGCATCAGGATATCTTTCTTTAAAAGTATCAATACTCATATGAGCAACACCCATAATATTCATTCCTGGATCACCAACATAGACTTTTATCTTATCACAATAGTGTTTACATTTAAAACATTTGTATTTAGCAAAACGTTTTTTATCATTTTCATAAATATTTTGTTTAATTTCATCTTCATAATATTTCTCAAGTTTTTCTGGAAGATAAAATAATCTAAAAATTGGATAACCTTTTAAGACCATATTTTCTATATAAGAAAATACTTTATCTCTAAATTCTTCAGAATCTAAAGATTCCTGGTCATTATAAAGTAAATTGTCTAATTCTATATTCATTGACCATATACTATGACCAACTATTTCATCATGTACTAAACCCCAATTTATTGAAGCGGATTCACCAAATGTTTCTTGACCATATATTTCGAGAAATTTTATAAACCATTTAAATAAAAAAATCTTTTTATTATTACTTAATTCTTCTTTTTCATTATAGTCCATTTTCCATGCCTCTAAATTATCATATATTGACATTAAGATGTATTCAAGTTTGTAATTTTAAAAATTCTTTTGAATATATAATTATAGGACGAAGATAAAGAATTTTAAAGTTTGGAGTTAAACAATATGAAGATGGGAACATTAGGATCGTACGATAGTACAACTGATTATTCTGAATTTAAGAGACGAAAACCTAATAAAAAATATAGATCACATTTAGTTTCTGAGCGTTTTTTGCTCATGATTATAAAAGTTTTAGCAAGTGACATTACAGTTAATAGACGTTCCCTTGCTAATATAAAACGTTTCCTAACTATCATAGATAGAGATTATTATTGTAGAAGTGAAAATATAGAAGCTATGCTTCTTGTTTGCGATTTATTAGTTTCAATTAGAACTAAAAATCCTCATGGAGTTTCATTAGAATCATTAACATATAAAGTTGAAAATCTTTTAGTTGAACCTTATGATAAAGTAAGAGATCAATTAATTATACCTCAGATTAATGTTGCAAAAGATGAATTACCTGAAGATGATCTTGAATATATTACAAATAGTCTAGATCAAAATCTTAAGTTTTCATATATTCTCGATGTAAAAGATAATCTTATCGAATTAACAAATGATATTGAAACATCATCTTATACAGATTTTCCAAATTTATTACATCAATATCGTGATTTAGTTACTAGTATTATGAACTTTTTCAGAAGTACAGATTCAAGTTCAATGACAAATGAAATTGTTCATACTGGAGATCCAACATTCTTAGATATTCTTTACGATACTTATGAAGCTATTCGTAATCCAGCATCTGCTTTACAGACAGGTTGGCAAGCATTAAACTCTGCACTTGGACCTCGTGGTGGATTCCAGAATAAAAACTTATATTGTCTTCATGCTAATACTAATTCATTTAAATCTGCAATGCTTCTTCATATTTCTCGTATGATTAAGGAGTATAATGCTTCAAGAGTTATCGATGAATTTAAACGTACTGGAAAAATTCCAACAGTTCTTCACATTAGTATGGAGAATGATAATGATGAAGATAATGAACGTTTGTATAAGACTGTAGTTAAAAAAGATCTTGGAAAATGTACATCTCGAGAAGAACTTAATCAGTCTTGGGAACATAATTTTGGAAATACTAATAGTGAAGAAGAAAATCCTATTGATATTTCATTCTTACATGTCGATGCTAGATCTCTTAGTGTTGATGAAATTGATGTTATTATTGAAAATCTTGAAGAAGAAGGATATCGTGTAATTGCTTGTGTTGTTGACTATTTAGGTTTAATTAAACCTAGAATGGAAGATATGGGTAAGGACAACCGTCTTCAGTTAAAGAATATTGCAGATGATTTACTTTCACTTGCAAAGAATAGAGATATTCCAGTTATTACGGCTCATCAGATTAACCGTTCTGGTGGTGCGGTTCTTACAAACTTAAAGAATCAAGGTGGAGTTAATGCTATTTCACAAATGACTAATGAATTCATTGGTGAATCTTATGGTATTGAACAGGCTGTTTCATGGTCAGCATTTATCGATATCGAAATTCATGGTGAAGATCGTTGGTTGATGTTTAAGAGAAATAAATCTCGTTATAAGAATAAGTTTGGTACAGAAACATTTGTAATGAAAATTCGTGATGGTATTATCATTGATGATGATATCTATCTTTCGACTCCATTGTCACTTCCTAAGATTCCTGATGGAATTGGAACTGATGATGCTAATCAGAATCAAGGTTCTAGAGGTATTATCGATATTAGAGATAATAAACATAAAACACCTCCGAAAGATCATCTTATTAAAGTTAAATCTTCAACTGAAGAAAGAGAAGACTTCCTTAATTCTAAAGAAAAGGTTCCTATCGAATATATCGATTGGAATAAATGGATTGATTATCTTGATACTGGTGATTATGAAACAGAAGATTTCTATGTTTGGTCTAACTCTGAAATGTCATATTATGATAGATCGTTTATTATTGGAGAAACAGAATATGTTAGCTGCGATTTTAACGAAGAAGTAGCTTATGCTTAATTTAACAGGTTATAAATAAATTAAGCTCAAATTCTTTATCTTCAAATTAGAATTGTGTAATTCGTATAACTCTCCTTAAGATTTAGTATTCATCGTCGATGATATTAGATCTCTCGAGTTTAATTTATTTTTAAACCTTTAAATAAATAGGTGCTGGGTAAAACCAGCACCTTTCTTTTACTTTTTTCTTTATTACATTATAATATAACTTAAATTATACCTTTAGGGCTACTTTTATGATAAATCATTCTAAAATTCTTAGCTTTTCATCAGATTTTGGTTCAAAAGCTAATAGCACAGAGTCCCTCGAGGACAAAAAAATAGAACAAAATGATATAATTCACCAGGATTACGAACAATCTCTTGAAGATGAAACATTTGAAGATGCTGCTAATGAAGAATCTTCTGGCGGTGATTCAGGTGATGATGGTTTAGGAGATATGGAAGATGATATGGATTCACTTGATTCTCAGATGGATAGTATGGACGATGGGGATTTTGGTGGAGATGATATGGATTCTTCCGATGGTGGATCAGATGGGTCAGATGGAGCCACTGGTGTAGATGATCTAGAAAAAAATAGAGGATCTTCATTAAATCCATTTACCCAAATTTATCAGAAAAACTATCTTATTGGTGAGTTGAATGAACTGTCTGACTCCATTCAACATACGATTACAGAGTATAATAACATGTACGCTGACTGGTCTGAATTAACTCAGCTACGTGAACTCAAATCTATGTTAGATGAAGAACGTAATTCGTTCATTATGCAACAAAATCCGGAAAATTTAATTAAGTTGAGGTTGTATACTAAACAATACGAGACTATAGTTAAAAAACTCAGCAGTATGATAAGTGATAAAGCTAAACGTGATAGTAAGTTATCTCAGAATAACAAATCTACTCCGGTTAGTAAAAATTAAATTCCTTTATTCTTTTAAGGAGAAATAAAATGGCTAATACATTTACTCAATTATCTCGTGAAGATATTGCCAAAGTATATGAATCTCACAAGAAAGATCACGCTCAGTCTTACTACAAATCTCTTGAGAAGTATCAGCATGAACTTCAGAAGTATGTAGGAGCACAGTCAGTGTTCGGAAAAGAAGGCTGGGGAAGAATCGTTGACGATGACAATCTCTTCGCTAAAGCAAAGAGCTTGTCAGCTGAAATGTTCGCTGGTGACAAAGTTCTCCAGGGCCGTTTCAACCGTCTTATGGATAACACTCGTGAAACAGTAGCTGCTGTTGATAAGGGTGGATTCGGTATGGAAGGTTGGGGTGGCGGTACAGCTGTATACGCATCTTCACAGGGTGGTTTTGCACTTGGTACAACACCATTCATTATTGGTGGTTGGCTTGCTTCTGCTCGTTCAGAAGAAATCTTCCAGCATATTGACAATAAGAACAATATGCGTCTTGAATTTGAATACAATATCGACTATGCACAGATCGGTGATCAGAAGTTCTTCTTCCCACAGTGTTTCCGTGCTGGCGAAATCACAGGTTTCAACAAACTTCCACAGGTTGACTGGGTAACACCTAATACAAATGCTGGAACATATACTGCTCCTGAAACATGGTGTGGTGAAGATATGTTCATCCTTCTCAACGCTGCTGACGGTTCTGATACTGCAGGTGTTAAGGGTAACCTTCTCACTGTATCTGGACGCAATAAGATGAAGTATGGTATCGAACCAAACTATCAGCTTACAGCAATTAAGTTCCAGAATGGTGAAGATGGTGAAGTTGTAACACGTCGTACAGAACTCCACTATTCTATTATGGTTGGACAGCCAAATGAACGTGATATGAAAGCTACATATACATTGAAAGATGTTGCTGGCTTTGATGAACCAATCGTTCTCCAGATCTACATGCGTGTAAATATCGATAATGGTGATTTCATCCTCTTCGTAAAAGCTCCTACAGCTGCTGCTCTTAAACTTATTAAGGGATTCAAGTTTGATGGTAAAGTTTCTAACGAAGCTAACGAAATCACAGATATCCCAACAATGGGTGTTGATAAGTTCCAGTTCATTCGTGAATGTGAATACAGAAACTACTCAAAAGTTTCTCTCAACGAATATATGGCTGATAACTTCCGTATCGGTGGTAACAACAACATTTCTTATGCTGCTTACGCTACTGATAAAATGCTTCAGTACACAATCGCTAACCGCGAACTCGAAGCTGAAGACTTCCTCATCAAGCAGGTTCTTGATGACGATGTAGATATCGATACTTTCGAACTTACAAGAAAGATGGGCGGATTCATCCAGAACAATCTTTCATTCGGAATTTCTAAGTTCACACCTGGTCTTGGATTGCAGGATTACAAGTTCGGTCTTAAGAACTACCTTAACAAGGTACTCGCTATGGCTGATACTGATCTTAACATTCCTACATCAGTTAAACGTGAATGGATCCTTATGGGATACGACGCTGTTGTAACTGAATTCCCTGAAGTTAAGTTTGAAAACGCTGCTGTTAACCTCCAGGAACAGGCTGAAGGTTCTGCTGTTAATGAACACTATGGATTCGCTGTTGATACTAAGTGTGGATACATCGATAGCCTTGGTCGTTCAGTACGTATTATCGGTAACACTGATAAGCGTTGGCAGGAACGTGGTTCTTCTGTATACGGTGCTCTCCGCACATACTCAATGGAATATCCATTCCTCGTATACTATCCACATGCTATCCGTATGTTTACAGCTATCGATCCTGATATGCCTAACCGCACAGCTATCATTCTTGGTGGTCGTGAATACCGTGGACACTTCGCTGCAGCAGCTATCAAGCTCACACTCGAAGGAGTTCTCGATAACGCAGGTATGCCAGTAAATAACTTCGATCAGCAGATGGACAACTCTAAGATTGGTTATGAATTCACAAAAATTGGTGAATAATAATCGATAATAGTTTGATCAGCTGATTTAAGCTTGTGAATTACATAAGTAGGTGGTTTCGACCACCTACTTATATTTTATTTCTTTTCAATTTGACACAATAATATATGGATACTAATAAAAACCCTAAAAATTCATCTTTACCTATAAATACATTTGATAAACAAGTTAATGAAGCCAAAACTGGTTTTCAGATTAAAATTATTCGTAAAGATGATAAAAATGCTTCTAAGGAGAAGAAAGATAATGGAAACATTGATTAGAACACCAGATATGCCTGGTGTACATCAGATGGAAAATTCTGTTGCTTCTGAAGTTCATCCTTCAGATACATCAATTCCAAATGTTATCAGTTCATTCAACGAAGATGTTGATTATAATTATGATACTGGTGCACTTCTTTATATAAATCCTGAGATTTCTGCTAAAAAGCTATATTTATCTTATAACGATTTTACAGATGCTGTTAATAGATGTATAGAAGCTGGAGCTGGAATTATTTGGGATTCTTATCAGAAATTTGTTAAACTTAAGTCTGCAAATCCTGATAAATATAAAGAAGCTATTGAAGAAATGGTAAAGATTAATGAGAATTCATTATATTCACCATTTGTAACATCAATTAACAATCTTACTGATAATAAGAAAGTTGAAGAAGAATTGGTTAATGAGTATAATAAAACTAATGGAATCAGAACTATTGATGATCCAGAAGATGAAGTATGTTTTAGAAGATTTATCATAAATATTCTTCATGATAATCACAATAGTGATATTCCGGCTATTTTAAATAAAAATGAATATTTTGATGAAATAGCTAAGTTAAGATTTGGTCTTCAAAATATTAAATCTAATTTCAGATTTGACGTTGAAAACTGTATAGAATATACAGCTCATAGATCAGATTGTTTTTATTCTACAAGTAAAAGTAATCTTAGTTCTATAGCTTTCAAAGTTAAGCCATTTATTGAAAGAATTTCACTTACCGTTGGATCATCAATTTATGATTCTATTCCAGTCGTAAATTATAGAGTATGTTTAGACATGCATAAAATAATTAGCTGGTTGATGAATAATTGTAAACTTCCTGATGAGTTACCTGAATTCTTAGATTCTGGCGAAACTGTTAGAGACGAATATATTCGTTCTGTATTGGGTGAATATGTAAACTTCGGTGAAAAGATTGCTAGACGTATTGTTATGGAAATTTATGATATGTCTTACAATATTTCTGGAAACTGGAGACATTTCTTACAAAAATTCATTGGTTCATATAATAAACTTCTTGTATCAAATCCTGATACAATGAATCTTGTAACTAAAGTAAATTACTTTGCTAATTTCTCAGAATCTCATGTTGATCCTAGAATGGCTAAAGAAACAGATTCAATGAATCATGAAACATTTGAAAAAATATTCAAATACATAAATAAAGATTATTATATGTGTGATGATCAATTTATTAATCAAATGTTTATGGCTATATCAGATTATAGTGATTCTAATAAAGACGAGTTTATTTTACATCAAGCATCTGTTTTATTTAGAAAAACATTTACAGTTTTCTTTGAAAATGCTGTTTTGATAAATTTCCATAGAAAATATGATAGTAAAGGTCATTATTCTAAGTCTATAGAAATGGGTTCATATACTCGTGAATTCTATAGACCATATGATTTTGGTGATCTGTTAAGAAAGGCTTCATCTATTTCAGATTACAATATTCGTGATTTTATTCAGACAATTATTTCAGAATTTAAATCATGTAAAAACAGTATTTATGATCCTGGAAAACTTGCAAATGGCGAATATATGTTCTTCATGTACAGCAAGTTATCAAGAAAACTTTGGATGGAATTATCTAATTTATTGATTCTTACATCTAAGTTAATTGGTATGATGGAACAGACTAAACCGGTAAGAGATTCAGATATTAAATTACATGAAAAAGTAAGTGAAACTGTAAATAATTTTGCAGAATTTGTTTACGGAACTCTTGTAAATATGATTTCTGAAGCTAGATATGTTCCTAATCAATTTACTGTTGGTTTCAGAGCTTGGAAATTTGATCTTCCACCTTTGACAAAAATTCTTAAATACTGTTCAAATTATGCTAAACCTGTTGTATCTAGAGATTCACACAAAATCGATCAACTTGTTAGAGACGTATTAAAACAACCTGAAAATAAATCACCTAATCATGAAGTTGACGATGGTTTTATAGTTTCTTACAATGTTAGCGATCGTGAACATTATGATCTCAAACATAACTTTGTTATGGGATTACAGCGTCGTGGTTTAGTTGGCTTAGATTTTTAAAACGTATTCTTACTCTCTCAGTTTGAGAGTTAAACAATAATTACTTTTATATATTGTTTATTTGAATGATTGGCAGGATTTAAAAATCCTTTTCGATTATCCAAAGTGTAATCTTAATATAGGAGGTAAGGATATGTTGAAGAAGATCTTGGCTAAAATTCGCGAATGTTTTACAATCGAAATTGTTCCATTAAGAAGAACTATCGAGACTATAACATTTACCGGATCTAGCTCGTCACAATCATCAATGGATAATCTGAAAGTACGTAACTTCTCTTTCTCGAGCATTTACTCGAGTTGTCAGTAATTAGAGAACGTATTCGGAAACATAGACTATGACATTAGATTTGTGGAACGAGAATAAAAATTTCAACGATGCTTACAATGAATGTGATAAGATTAATCGTATGATAAGAGATTTTGAAAATAGTGGACGGACAATGTCTGGTATGATAATCAAAGATGGTGATTATCGACGGAACGATTCTATTAATCCATTTGCAAATAGATTACCTAGTATAAATAAAACTGAAACTACTACTAAGAAAAAATCTGGAAAGCTACAAAAACTTAAAGGCGTTCTTACAGTTAGTGGTGTTATAGGTTTAAGTTATGTTGGGTATAAATATATCTTCAAACCTTTGAAAAAAGAGTATGACGATTTGATGGATAGAATTGTCGTTAAATGTGAATCTGAAAAACCATTAGATGGTAAAATACGTGCTATGACTCCTTTAGAAAAGAAAGCATATGACCATAAATATGGAAAAGAAACGCTTGTATTAACCAGTTCAGAATATATAGTCCATGACGATAATAATTCTACAAACGATTAATTTAACTATTGGAATTTAAGAGACCCTTTATTAAGGGGTCTCTTTTTATATTTATGGAGGTTTAAAACTTTTATGGAAAATTCATCAATTGTATTATTTATTAAATTCTTTGAAGGATGTATAATTTCAAAAAGAATGAAAAAAGCTAAAAACTGGTTACGGTTTGTTACATTTTTATTATTTGTAATATTTTGTGGAATGTTTACAAATGTTACCATCGGTATAGATGGTAAAAATGTAGCAGATTCAACTGTAATATGTATGACCATTTTATATGGTGCATTGATATTAATGACTATGTATTTTCAAGAATCTGTAATTAGTATTTTATTATTTCCAAATGAATATTTCTTAATGAAAGTTATTAAGGAATATTTGGGAAAAATATTCAGAGATTTTTATTTATCAGATGTTGATGACTATAAAGTTACAAAACATATACATACAGTATCGTATTATATAGCTAATTTATATGATCTTCAAAGAATAAAATCTCAAAATAATACTACACTTTTTTCTAATAAAAAAGCTGCATTAGCTTGTAAAGAATTTTTATATTTTATTGATAATATACTAAATCTTAAAAATAAAAATACTTTTCAATCGTTTAATTCTAACGATTTATATTCTGAACAAATTGCCGATTTAATATTTACTTTATTTAATACTGAATATGAAATTGGTAAAAGTATGAAATCGGATTCTATAACAAATTATGAAATAAATAAATTTTTAAGAACTGTATCTGGTGAAAAATTTATAAATGAAAATGTTATTTATGCTTCTAATACTTTTGATGATTATGAGCCTGGTGAATGGAGTTTATATAATAAACAAAATTTATCAGTAATAGATAATACTCCATATTATAGAAGACATATAAAAGATAATAATAAAGAATATTATAATAAGAAACATGAAAAATTAACAGAATCTAAAAAGAAAAAGAATAATAAAGAAAAATCTTATTTATCTTGGATGAATAAGATTTAATTAAAAAAGAGGAAGTGTATCTTCCTCTTTTTTTATATATTATAATAATGGAGGTAAGATATGAATCATAAATTAAAAATACTAATTACAAATAATTCCGGAAATAGATTTTTACAAGCGTTTAAATCGATAAAATATGATAATGTACTCGTATTTGATTTCGATTTAGAGGTAAAACGAAAATCCGAAATTAGTGAAAAAATTAGAAATTTTATAGAATCTAATAAAGATTTGATATTTAATAAAACTTCATTTATAGTAGATATTTTCTTAGACAATGATGTTAAAACGTTAGTATTATTAAAATATCTAAATCTATATAAAGAAGATTTTGTTAATGCAAAAAATAAACTTAATATGAAGCCATTAACATTTGTTATGTTTCATCCAATATTTAGAAAGTTTATGAACAAATGATTGGATAAGAGTTTAATTTAAAATGAGAGGGATTCATTTCCTCTCATTTTATTTTATATATTATAATAATGTAAAGAATTCATACGAATTCTTAATGTTATAATTATTATAAAGGAGAAATACTATGAGTATTTTAGAAACAATTTCAAATGAACGTGAAAAAATACGTAAAACATATTTAGATGCTGTTACATCTGGTCAGATGAGTCCAGAACTTTGCGCTCAATTATTACAAAATTCAGATACAGAATTTTATAAAATGAGTGAAAAAATTTGTCACGAAGATATGGAAAAATATTACAGTTTAGTAAATAGGTGTTTGGATGTTTGTTCGCGACCTAAAACATTTATGGAATCACTGGGTTCAGTTGCCGATTCTTTTGTAAGAGATGCAGAACTCTTACAACAGCAGCCCGATTTAACCCAGCCAACAAATTAAAGTTTGTTGAGAAATTATAGAAAGAAGGATTTGTTCCTTCTTTCTTTTTTTATTTTTTCACATTTAAATATATGATACATTCAGATACAACTAATAAAAGTTTTCTTAAAATGCATTATATTTTGAAGAATATGGGTATTTCTAATAATACTTTCTTTCTTCAATTGTATGATGAAACATTGCACGATATAGACCCTCTGGATGAAGATCATTTAACTCCTGAACAAAAATTAAGAGTTCATTTGGAGATTCAGAAAAATCCATGGTACTATTTCCGTGAAATTGTTAAAATCCCTATGACTGATAGTAAGCTCGATTTTGAATTAACTCGAGCTACTCTTGCTATACTTTGGTCTCTTTTAAACAATTTACATAGTTACGTAGTAATTCCTCGTCAGTGTTATAAATCTTATACTGTAGCTTGTTTTTATTCCTGGTTAATTTATTGGGGAGCTAAAAACTTTACAGCTGCTTTTTTTGCACAGAACGATGGTCTTGTAACACAGAATCTTACTCGTGTTAAAGATATTCGTGAATCGTTGCCTAGCTATTTAAATCTAAAATCCAATGCAGATACTGATAATCAACACAGTATTGTTTACCGTGCTGGAGATTTCACTAACACTGTTATAACCCGTGCCCCTGGTATGAATGAAGACGCTGCCAATAACGTTGGTCGCGGTGCTTCTACAATGGGTCAGTGGTATGATGAGTTCGCATTTATTCCTTATATTTGGGTTCAATATGGTGCTGCTATTCCTGCTTATTCTACAGTTGCTAAAGCTGCTGAAAGAAATGGTTCACATCATCATATTATTATTACTACAACAGCTGGTAATAAAAAATCTAAAACTGGTGCTTGGGCTTATGAATTCTTACAAAACTGTGCACCTTTTACAGAATTACTTTATGATAAGTGTGATTTTGATGAATATGGTAATCCTATAAGAGTAAATACAGATGAAGTAAAAGATTATATTAAAAACAATAATACCGGACAACAATTCTTAAGAATAGAATATCAATGGTATGAATTGTCTAAACCAATGAATTATCTCGATGAGATGAAAGCTCTTATGCCTGGTCTCGATGAGTTTAATCGTGGTGTATTGAATATCTGGTCAGATTCTAATGCGGATCATCCATTAGGACAAGAACGTGTACAAGCTCTTGAAGAGATGGCCATTGATCCTCTTAAAATTATTATGGTTGATAAAATTTATGTTACTAAATTTTATCGCGATCCTACTCTTTGTAGATCTCAATCACAACATATTGTATTTGGTATGGACTGTGGTGGAAATACAAGACGAGACTATTCAACACTTGTTGGTGTAGATGTTTGTAACTCAGAAGTAGTATTTACAATGCGAGTTAACCAATATTCTATTAATCGTTTTGCAAGAGCTGTAGCATATATTTTACTTTATATGTTCCCTAAATCTATACTTGTTGGAGAACGTAACTTTGTAGGTGTACCAGTTCTTGAAACTATTGCTGAATTAATTGGAACTACTCGAATTTATAAAGATAAAGATGAACAGTTAGGCGTTTCAATGGTTCATCATTTGCGTGAAATTATGTATGGTGATGTGTTGCGTGTTTCAGTAATCGAACAAGGTCACATGATTCACGATCATACTATTACTGATGAAATTGCAGGATTAATTACTACTAAAGATGGACGTATTGACCATAAACAGTCTGGTGGACATGATGATACATTGATTGCTTATCTATATTGTAGATGGTTCATTATGTTCTGTAAAACAAAAGGTAGATATATTGATTCTGTATTCTTTAATTCAACTCTTACTAAAATCGATATAAGTAGTGAACAAGCTGCTTATGATTATGTAATGGGTAATAAAGGAGTTGCTATGACCCTTAATGAAAGTTATAAACAACGTGATAAATCTAATGATTTTGTTAGACAACAATTAAAAGCTGCTATGGATGGAGCTTTATCAAATCAGAATAATGATGAAATGTTGATGAATGATAGAGAATCATTTATTGATGTTTATGACGATTCACCAAGAATCGATCGTAATGAAATCGATGTTGATACTATTGCTGAAGATCATATGGAAGACCATCATGAATATTCTGAAAATCTTGATAAAGACGATCCAGATAAAATCGCAGCTAAAACTGAAGAACAACGTGATACATCAGAAGATCCAGTTAATATGTTTACTTTTAACTTTAAAGTAGATAATAACTTTTTCAAATCCAAATTCTAAGGAGAAAAAAATGGAAGACATGTATGAAGAATATGAAGACGATTTCACAACCTTTGGTGAAGATCAAAGTTTAGATTTAAATGAAACACAATATCAAGGTATAATTGATGGTTTACGTCAACAATGTGCTACTATAAATCCTGGTATTGATAATACGGATTATTTTCAAATGTTCGTAAAAGAATATTTAAGACTTCCAGATCACGAGGACCTGGAAGACTGCACAATTTATGTCGATGAAAGATTAACTGAAAAAGATAGAGAAAAAATACACGAATTTTGTGCAGAAGTCTCAAATATTTATTCAAATTCATTTGGTATTAACTTATCTGAAGGAAACATTTATCAATTATATTGTATTTATAAAATATTCGTTTTGAATATTTGTGATTATTTTATTCAATATGTATTAGGACTTCAAAAAATCGATGGAGATTTTGTTGAAGATATTCCTAACTGGAATGAATTATCATTCAAATACTATATAGAAAAAATAAACCATACTCCTATAAATGATAATACAAAACCACAAATAGTCACAGACTACTTGGGTTATGTATTAGAATATGGTTTAATAGCAGAATCTTATATCGATGTAGCTTTATTGGAATCTGAAGGAAACGTAGAATTGTCTACACTATATATTGAAAGTGCCAATTATCGTCTCACCTATGACAACTCCTTCTTTAATCTCAAATTGAAGAAGATCTTCTCTTCTGATGTAGAAGATGTTGTAATTTCCAAACTCATTAGTATCCTGTAGAATTGTATTATTTGATTCATTTTTATCAGCTCGTTCTAGTGCTGCTAAATGGATATTATGAATACTTTTAGCTATTTTATATTGTAGTTCATTAATGTGCTCTGCACGTTTTTGAACTACATAATTTTCAAGATTTATTTCTGCTAGTTGCATTTGTTTTCTTACAGCTATATCATATGTTTTAACTGCTTTAACAAGGCTCGCATAATGCGAGCTTTTATTTTTTATTAATTTTACAGTTCTTTCTCCACCATTATAAGCATAAAAAGCATAATCGTATCCATATTTATTTACTAGGTCCCAATAAAAATTCATACTCATAACCATATAAAAACAATATTTATTAGTAATATGGGATTCATCTTTAGGATTATACCAATTTCTAAATTTTTCATTTTTAATGTTATTAGAATTTAATTGAGATGGACCGTAATCATATGAACCATCTTTATTTTTATGTTTAAATGCTGTGAATCCATTAGATTCATGCATCATTAGTGAGAAGAAATATGGACGCATTTCTTTTCTATCTTTCGTATAGTATAAGAATGCATCACCATATTCAGCTGGAATATTATCTAAATAGAAATTTTCTTCCAACATTTCATCAGATAGAAGATAATGAGAAAGTTTTTCATAATCAAATGAAACATCCCATTTAATATCCTCTTTTTCAAGAACTTTTTCCTCTTCGAATTCAACTTGATTGATAGGCGCAACTTCACTATCAATAACATTCATTGTTAATATTAATATTCCGAACATCGAAATACATAATAATAAACATGTTACCATCAACATTGAAATCACATTTTTGTTATTAGTTTTCATAATTTTTTACCCCCATAATTATGAATTATACAAATTTGTTGTATTTACATTATTATAATATATACATAATTTAAAAATAAACGAACAATACTGGTATTTTTCAACATTATAATATATTTACAATGTAAACTACATTGGTGCGATAATTGTGAGTTATAGCATCAAATGTTTTGTAATATTACAACTTTTTTTATTTTATCCTCCGGAGGACATTGTATGGTTATTGAAGATTCAGGCTTCGGTATCAACAGTATTGAAGTCATTGATAACTCTATAGGCAGTGTTTCTAGCACACCGGTAGCTCACTCAATTTTACCTTCATTACATGCTATTTTTGCATCAGATGGTGAAGATAATGTTATTCGTGAAATGACTGGTGGTTACGCCGAAGCTATTGAAAAATATGGTTCAGACTTCGCCGATTCAAAGGCATATGGTCTTCAGAACCTTATCGCTGAAAACGTAATGAAAGCTGGAGCAACAGCTTATTTATGTCGTCTTCTTCCTGAAGATGCAAAACTTGCTCACCTTATTTTTAAGGTAGCAATTAAGAAAGAATCAGATATTCCACTTTACAAGCGTGATATGTATGGAAATTTCGCTAAGGATGATCTTGGTGAAAAAATTCCTATCACTGTTGTTTCATCTGTTCCTACTACAGGAGTTGATCCTGATACTGGTGAGCCTTTAAATGGTGAAAATCAGGTAGTTACAAATGCTACAACTTCTGGTTACAGAATCAAATTACTTGTTGAACAGTATGATGAAACTGTAAAAGAATACGCAAATGGTGCTAAAATTGCTGCTGGTGAAAAACATATTATTACTAGTGACTCTGATTGGAATATTTTCCCATTATTCACTATGTATTATTATGCACGTGGTAAATGTGGTAATGATTATGGTTTCCGTCTCATTAATGACTTTGCTCGTGATGAAGTAGTTAATGATGGACGCCGTTATGAATTATTCCTTTTGAAGAAAACTTCAGCTGGAGCTCTTACTCTTAGTATTGGTAATGATTTAAGCTTCTCTTTCAACCCTAGTGCTCAGGTTTCTAAAACAATCTCTGTTATCGAAGGTTTACAGAAGGTTTATCAGAATCTCGACGATTCTAAGAATAAGAAACAGATTCAGATTGAATATTATCAGGATAATTATGCCGAACTCATAAGTTATCTTAAAGGATTACTTAATGAAGAACCAGTTATGACTAATGGAATTGACGAAGCTGATCTTAACAGAATGACAGTTCCTGAAACTGTTGAAGATTTCGATTTCATCAATGGTTATGATAAATCTGGTAATCAGTACGATAACGTCGTTATTGATGGCGAAAGTGTTGATGTTTCTACACCTGTTTACATGAATGGTGGTTCTGATGGAGCTATCGAATCTATGTCTGGTGATGAACTCGAAACATATCGTAATGATATGCTTAAGAAATTCTTTAAGTGTGAAATTGACACACCAACAATCACAAATGTACTCAAATGTGATGCTGGAATTATCTATGATGCAAATTATCCTCTTGAAGTAAAAACAGCTATGGCTAATATTGTACAGAATCGTCGTGATATCTGTATAGTTTGGGATACTGGATTTACTGATAATCTTGAACAGGCTTGTGCAGTTGCTCAGCAGCTTCTTGCTCTCGTTCCAAGTGCAGCAAGTGAAAACTTTGCTATTATTCCTCACTGTGGTATTACTGCAGATCGTGGAATTAATGTACGCGTAACTGGTACATATGAACTTTCAAACGACATTCATACAATTTATGCTAGTCATCCTTTCGTTAAGATTGCTGGTGCTCAACATGATTATGGATGCGTTCGTAAGACAATTTTCGACTGGGTAGTTGAAGAGACTATTCCTAAGGGATATCAGATCAAACTTGCTAAAGCTAATAAACTTTATTGGGCTACTGATCTTGGTAAAGCTCTTTCTAACACAATCGTTGGTAATTATACTGGAAAGAATGTTTATTTCTTCTCAGATGCTAACTGTTATAAAGAATCAATTTCTAAACTTGCTGAGTTTAGAAACTCATTACTTATCAATGATATCCGCCGTGTTGTTAAACTTGTTCTTGTTAAATACACATTTGATTCTGATGGTGCTGATGCTGCTATCGAGAAAGCAAGTGAAGAACTGAAATCTATTTTCCAAAATAGATATCCTAACAACATTATTCTCGATTATAACTTATACCAGTCTAATCGTGATAAGCTTCTTAATCAAGCTTCTTGTGATATTTCCGTTACATTCCCTGATGTATTTGATTCTTGGAATTGTACTATTACAGCTAACCGTAATGGTGTTAAGGAGGCTTAATTATGGCAGAAGAAATGATTGAAGGTATGTATAAAAATACTGGAGATTTCGGAAAAGGTGGCATCAATGGTATGCACCATAACGTAGTTGGTTGGGATAACACAACTGTTGGTATGGCATCATCTGTATTCGATAATCTTCTTTCTCAGAATGGTATTAAATCATTCGATCCTAACCATATTGGTGCTCTCGAACCTATTCGTACTGGTAAGTTCATTGTAAAATGGCTTAAAGTACCATCGTTCTTCGATCCTGTAGCTGTTAAATATCTTAAGTTCTTCCTTGAAAATGCTGTAAGAAGCGTTGAAGGAATTGCTGATAACCAGATCAATGCTTCTGGTTCAGTTACATTTGGACCAAATGGACAACAGTTCGACTTCCCTGGTCAGCTTACTCAAGGTAACAAAGATGTTACACTCAATACTATTACTTGTACTGGTGATGGTCTTGGTAAACTTATGCGTTACTGGATGTATGGTATTACTGACCCTGTAACAGGTATCCACCATATGTATGGTAAGGATCTCCGTTTTATCCGTCCAAACTATTCAGGAACATTGCTTTACGTATTCCTCGGACCTACATGTCGTCCTGGTGACATTGAATATGCATGTCTTTGGAATGAAGTATGGCCTTCATCTCCTGATGGTATTTCTAAATTTAACTCTGGTGAAATCGGTAGCGATACAGCAGTTGATGCTCAGTCGGTTACTCTTTCTGGTATTTTCCAGGATGGACCAGAAGTTAACATTCTTGCAAAATACATTCTTGCTGGTACAGGCCTTGCTGGTCAGTCATATTTCGAACAAATGCTTCCTGCATATATGTACGATAAATATGTTGGACCTCTTGGTAATCCTGCTACTCGTGAAACAGTTCAGAAACAACTGGATATGACTATCGCAACACGTATGGCTTCTAATGCTGCTGGTGATGTATACGGTAACGCTCTTGAAACTCGTAAATCTATTACAGAACAGTATGGTGTTGATACATCTGCTGTAAGTGGCGAAGCTACAAGAACTGTAGACGGTATGTACAGTGAACTTTCAGGCGAAAATAAATTCGGTGCTGATAAGTTCGTTGGTGAATAATTTATACCAATAAATTAATATAATAAGTACTGGGATTCGTCCCAGTACTTATATTTTTAAAGAAGTTTTAAAGTTATTTTATAACAATTAATTCCTGTATTAACCATTGTGTTATATACAACTGAATCATCAGAAAGTTCATATCTTGAATTAGAAATATTATCTATTACCATAAGAGCAAGTTTTCTAATCTTTTCAGGTTCATAAAAATCGTATCGTTTACTTAAAAGATCAAGATATTTATAAAGTTTACTAGGTAAATGTTTTTTATAAATTTTCCAATATTCAAAAATTGATTTTCTTGGGAAATAACAATAATCTCTTTCATCAGCTTTTTTATGAGAATTATAATATTCAATGAAATTCATCTGGACATCTTTTACACCATCCATTAGATTAAATTTTATGTAAATATATTTCGATTTCTTTATATTTTCAGTAACACGTAAATATTCGTTACAAGTATCAGTTTTACTAATTTTTTGAATTTGCTTAATAATATAATTAGCAATATATCGTGCTTTGATTTTCTTAAAAAGTTTCATTTCGGTTGAATCCTCCAAATATTTATATAAAAATGTAAGTCTGGTATTAGTTTATTAAAAGACATTTCTATATACTAATAATAAGTAAAACATGTCCTTTAAAGGAGCAAATATATGAAAAAAGGTAATAATTCTGGAAACGATGATTTTTCTTTCTCTACTGGTGGAGACGAATTCTTCCCTTTAAATGTTGATAAAACTAATAAAGATACCAAGGCTCCTAAAGGAGTAAAAGGGTATCTTAAAAATGTTGCAAAATCTGTAGTTAATCTTGGTGTTAAAACTGGAAAACATTTATATCCTGAAGCTGTTGAACTTGGTGAAAAATTTAAGCCTGATACAACTTCTACAACTGATCCAAAAGCATACATTGCTAACTGGAAATCTGAAGCTAAAAAATATGGTAGTATCGCTAAAGATATAGCTGGAAGTACTCTAAAAGATATTAAAGAAGCAGCAAGAACTGGTAAATTTGTAAAAACTGAAGACGAACGTAATAATGCTGAAGAAATGTTCGGTGATATGTTTGGTGATGATGGGTTCGACTTTGGCGGTGATAATGTTTCATTTGATTCTGATGTAGGTGGAGATGATTCTAATTTTAATCTCGGATCAGATGATGATAGCGGTTCTGTTGGAGCTACTTTAAATGTCGGTTCTGCCGTTGTAAAATCAAGTTACGCTAATGCTAGATTAAATACAAAACTTACTGAAAAAACTAATGCTACAATCGTTGGTGCTACACAAACTCAAATTAAATCTGATAGAGCAATGTTTGCTCAGAATCTTGAAATTTCTCAAGAACAACATCGACAGAAAATGTTGATGATGACAAATATTGCAACAAATATTGGTAAAATCATTGAGCAGGGAAATGTTTCTATAAAAGCTCAAATGGAATTCTCTGCTAAACAATTAGCATTCTCTCAAGATTTAGCCGCTATGGTTAAAGAAGTTAGAGATGCTCAATGGTCTCAAATCAAACCTAAGAAACCTGGTGATGTCAGAAAATCTAAATTCCAGTCTATATTTGGAAATGGTAAAACTAGCGGATTTAATCTTGGAGAATTTCAGAAACATTTCTTTAATAGTATGAAATCTGAAGCTGCTGGTGGAGCATTTGATATGCTTGGCACTGGTAAAGAAATGATCGATATGATGATGGATATGGGTGGCGGTACAGGTGCTCTCAAAAACATGATATCTGATATGCTCTTTGAATCCGCTGTAGACGCTATCACTGGTGGTCGATCTTCTTATGGCACAAGATTATTAAATTCTAAACTTGAAGGGTTGCCTGGTGCTATAAATCGTAAACTAGGTTCCGTATCAAAACGTGGAGCTCCTGGTTTAGAAAAATTATTAGGTAAATTACCATTTGGTCTTGGAAATAAAATAGATTTAAAACAACTCGCTGGTTGGGCTCATGTAGATAATGATGTTAAATTAAAGTCTGGCAAATATGATATGGATCCGTCAGAAGTGCATCCATTTGATAATGCTGCTCATAAAGCTTTAACAGAAGTTATTCCTTGGCAACTTGCAAAAATCGATGCTGGTATCAATAGAACTGAACAAGAATTTTTTAATTACAAGAGCAATAAATGGGAGAAAGTTTCTTCTATTAGAAAACATCTTGATAGAACTAAAGATGAAGTTCTTGAATATTCTAATGGATATAGTGCTATCAATGATCGCCTTGCTGCTGGAATCGATTTAAAGAATTCTTATAAACAGATTCTTACTGAATATGAAACTAATCCTACATTTAAAGCAGGATATTATAATAAAACTTGGAATAAAGATAAAGCACAGGCCGCAGTTAATTTAGGTACTGAAGCTAAAAAATTCATTATGAAAAATAAGAAAACTCTTATTCATAATGTTATGATGATTGCTTCTGATGAAGAAATGGATGATGTATTAGCTTCATTACTCGATGATGAATCTGATAATTTTTCTAGATTCTTTGAAGGGGTTCCATCTCCTACTGGAGAATTAACTGAGGAAATCGTAGCTTATTATTTATACAATACAATTAAAGAATTTTCTAAAGCTGAACCTCAGGAATGGATTTCTTTCCAAACAGATCTGGCTAGTTATAAAAATAAATTGACTTCTAACAACTTTGAAAATGAAGATAAATATTTTGGAGCTGGAGCAGGTATAGCTTTCGATGCTTCTATTTCTAGCGATATTTTTGAAAATGAACGCAATGAATTAAATAAACAGCGTCAAAAATTAGAAAAGAGAAAAGAAGCTTTACTTAAAAAAGATAGTAAAACTCTAAAGTTAGAATCTTTAAGTAGCAAATATTTAGGTAAAGATGTTGAAAGTGTAAAAGATATTAACGATCAACTTAAAAAATTAAATGCTGCTGAAAGAGATTTAAATGAACAAGAAGCTAATAGTACAACAGGTATGCTCAAAGTTCATTCTCCTTCCGATGCTGATAAATTTATTATTTCAGATTTACATGATAGTTCTACACATGGTTTAATAAATAATATCTTTAATCTTTTGTTAACTGGATTGGATGTTTATGTTAAAAATCCTTCAGGTAAACAATATGATTACCATAAACAAATTGTAGATAATGCTCTTTCTATAAGAGAAGCTACTATAAGAAAATCTAAAGCTTCTGAAACTGAAGAAGACGAATCTAATGTATTCGGTGTAGATTCTGTTAGTAAAACTTTAGCAGATCGTGAGGCTTCATTTAATTCTTCTGATAAAGCATTTGAAAGTACACTTTGGGGAAAAATACCTGGAATGAAAAGTGTTTATAGAACTTTTAATAAAGCTACTAATGGTATCAATAATTTTGGTAACAGAATTCTTGGTGAAAACTTCTATTCTGTACATGATTCATTCCAACCTATTGATGAAAATGGCGAATATTTTAGAACTGTACTTACAGAAGAAGAACGTTCTAAATATCGTGAATTAAAGAATCAATATGATTCAGCTCCTAAAGAAGCTAAAGATAAGATTAAATCTGAAATCAAAACTTTGTTAATGAAAACAAAGAATTCTAAAGTTGCTAAATCTTTAAAATTCGGAGCAAATATTTTTACATCAGCTTTCAACAGATCTGAACTTTCAAAATCTATTAAAGTTTTAGGTTCTAAACTTTCTAGAGTTTCTGTAAAAGGTAAAACTCTTGGTGAATATGTGTCCGAGACTAATAATTCAGAATTGATGAATAAACTCTCTAAAGCTACATCTGTAGAAGAAAAAATCAATATTATTAGAGATATGGGTTCTTCTAAAGCAAAAGCTTTTGCTGATGAAGCTCAGAAACAATACAATACTAATAAATCTAAATTTGATTCTGATTTTAAAGATAGTACAAGTGGAAAATATACTTTAGATAGTATAAAAGCTGGTTTAGGTAAGAAAATTTATAGTGGACTTTCTACTGTTCAGAATAAAGTTCTTGGTACTGAATTAATCAATATTAAGGATGATAAGGGTAATAAATTAAAAGATGCTCTCGCTGAAATAAATAGCCAAGTTCTTAATTATAAACTTGCTAAAGAACCTGATCCTGCAGAAAAATGTAAGATTTTGTTAAACGCAGATTATAAAGAACTCGATCCTTTCAAACCTAAGATTGAAGAATTTAGAGCTAAAGCTCTCGAAGATCTTAGTAATTCTGGTTCTATAAAAGGTATACTTGGAAACTTTAAAAACAAGATACTTGATACTGTTAAAAATAAAATCGGTGGAAAATTAGCAGCAATGAATCAGAATAGAATTTTATCTGGAGACCTTATCAAGTTAAAAAATAAGGAAACTGGTAAAACTATTGGACAAATTGTTTCTGAAATAAACGATCCTTCTTTAATTTTAAATCTTAATTCTGCTAAATCTGTTGATGAAAAAATCAATATTTTGCTTGCTTATGATAATCCTCAATTAAACAAATGTAAACAAGATTTAATTAAATTTAAAAAGTCTGCAGCTTCATTGGATAAATCATTCGGTGGTATAGTTGCTTGGACTAAACAGAGAGGAAAAGAAAATCTTGATAAATTCATTAAGAACACTTTAGTTAAGAAATTAAAGAAAATAAAAGTTGGTGAAAAAACTCTTGGTGAAGTTCTTGGAGAAATAGCTAAAAAAGATCCTAGTTTTGGTGAAAAGATCGAATCTTTCAATACTATGACTGATTTAGCAGAATTCTTACTTCAAAGTTCTAATCCAGAATTACAACCTTTTAAGAAAGCTATTCGTGAATTAAAAGATAAACATATGGATGATGAAGCACAAGGTGGAGTAGCTGGTATTGTTGGAATGGGTCTTGTTACAGGTTTCGATATGATTAAGAAATCTATTGACGGTGTTAAGAGTTTATTCAGTAAACGTAAAAAAGATGCTAATGAAGAGTTATCTATAATTGAAAAATATGTTCATCCTGATATTGTTAAATTATTCGGCGGAACAAAAGCTACAATGGATGTAATCGATTCTCTCGGTATTGATGTTGAATTAGCTTTTAAAGATAACGAATATCATAAAGCTTCTAAACAAATTGAATTTATTCTTGATGCTAACAAATCTGCTAAACGTCTTAATGGTAAACTGAAACGTGCTCTTAAAGGTTTGATGAGATCTGAACTTGATAAAGAAGCTGCAACAGCATCTATCAATTTTATTAATTCGAATATTTCATCTATAAATAATAGTTTCCAAAATGAAATGTCTAAATATGGTGATTCTATGTCTGCTTCTGAAAAGAAACAGTTAGAAGCTATGAGAGATGAAGATCTTGATAGAGAAAATCATAAATTAGACAAAGCTAAAAATCGTAAAGATAAAGCTTCTAGAAAAATAAATAGAGCTCTTGGTGAAGAAGACGGTGTAGAAGGTAATTCAGCCAGTGAACAACGTGAAGCTAAAGCTAGAGCTAAAGAAGAAAAAGAAAGAGCTAAAGAAAATAAAATGCGTTTTGGTTTACTTTCCACATTAGTTTCAACTATTACGGGTTGGAAAAAGAAAGGATTTAAACTAGACGATGAATCTACTAGTAAAATGCAAGATGCTATTTCTGAAGGAGCCAAAGAAGGTTCTAGTGAAGGTTGGTCTGGAAAGATTTCAGCATTCATGGATAATACAGGTTTAAGTAATACTAAACTTGGTAAAGGAATACAGACTGTATTAAATAAAGGTGGATCTTTAGCTAAACATATAACTGGAAATAGTAAAATAGTATCAGTCTTAGGAAAATCTAAGATTGGTAGTACTGTTTTAGGAGCTGCTGGTAAATTTGGTGGCGCTGCTGCCGCTTCTGGTGGTTCATCAATGTTAGGTGGAGCTGCTGCTGCAGTTGGCGGTGGCAGTGGAGCATTAGGCGGATTAACAAAAGTTTTACAAAAACTTTTAAGTACACCTAAAATATTAGCTAAACTTGGTAAATCTGGTGTTAAATCGGTCATTTCTGGTATAAAAACCGGTGCTAAAAAAGTATTATCTAAGATATTCCCTAAATTAGCTACTTTAAACGGTATGGCTACTAACTGGATAGGTTGGGCTGCTTTAGCAGCAACTGCTGTAGCAAATTTTATTAAAGGAATGTCTAGAGCTAAAACTACATTTAATATCGGTAGAGGTTTAAGACCTACTGTTGGTATGCGTTTAGCTTGTGGTTTAGCCGCAATGCTTGATGGTGTACTTTTAGGAATACCTGGTGTTATTTGTAAAGCTATGGGTTTTAGAAATGCTGAAGAATGGTTCTATTCTATAGTTGGAAAAGGTGCAGAAAAAGAAGCATTAGATAGATATACAAAATATAATAATATGCGTTCTACTATCTTCGGTATCGATGATCCTCAGAACTTGATAGCTTATGAAAATAGAAATCTTGAAAAAGGTGGAAATTTCTTTGATAATCTTGGTTCTGGTGCTAAACGTTTAGGAAGATCTATTGCTAATGTAGCTACATTCGGAATTGCTAAAAACAATGATGAAAGAGATTCGCAGTTACTTGGTTTCCAATCTGTTGATATTTATAAGATGTGGAAAGAGAGAAAATATATTCCTCTTACTACAGAATGTGTTGATAGAGCAATTGCTAAACTTCGTGAAGAAAAGAAAGATGATCAAACCATAGCAAGTATGGACGATACTAAACTTAAGAAATATCTTGAAAAAATGAATGCTGTTTCTAAAGAAGATCTTGATAATAATGGAGATGGTGAAGTAGATGAGAATTCTAAAGCAGAAGCTGAAGCCGCTGCATTGGAGCATCAAAACACTTATCGAAAGATTTATCTTGAAATTTGTCGTGCTTATGTTTTGGAAAACAAGATTGCTTGGTTAACCTCACACTGTTCTCTCGAAAAATTTAAGAAATATACTGGACAAGATGCACAAACTGATTTATCTGGTAAAGATAGAGCTAAACGTGCTGCAGGAATTATTACTAATCCTGTAGGTTCTTTAGCAAATAGTGTTTTGAAAAAGAAAGGTGCTATAACTGATAAAGAAGCTAAAGCTGTTAAGAAAATGGGAGCTACTGTATCTGCAACAGCGATTGCAACATTAGTAGCTGGTCCTCTTGGCGGATTATTAGTTGGTGGTGGAATTGCTCTTGTAGCTGGTGCTAAAAAAGTTTTTAAAGAACGTAAACATATTGGTAGAGCTATTGCTAATGCGTTTAGACGTGGTGCTACTAAAGGTTTAATTATGGATCCATATACACAGATGGAACGTGCAAGAATAATGAACTTATTTAGTAATACTAAAAAAGTTCGAGCTAATTTCGTTAAGAAACTTATTGAAATTGCTGATAAATATGGCGAAAGTCATATTAGCGAATGGACAGAATTCAACGATAAACTTAGCGGTTACAATAGTGAGATGAATCCTGGAATTGGTAAGCAGATGGCTGAAACATTTATTAAATGTGCCAATTATAAATATCATGATGAAAATGGAAATGTTATCGATATGGTTAATTCTACATTAGGTCTATCAATTCCAAAAGATCATCCTGATAGAGATAATATTGCTGTTGCATCTGGTATGGTTGGATGGGTTTCTGAATATATGCCTGAACTTGATGGTATGTGTCAAAGTATATACGGTATGACTGTAAAACACTTAGCTGTAAAAATAATCGTTAAAGGTGAAAAAATAGCTAAAGCTGCAAACAATTATGAAAAATATATTACAAGACGTGCTGAAATACTTGGTGCTCCACAGGATAAACTTAAAGCTTATGAAGCTGGACTAAAAGGTAGTATTAAAGCTACTGCATGGGGAAGATTTAAAGCTGGTTTCAAGAGTTTCTTCTCTAAAAAAGATAGTGATGAACTCGATTCTAATAGAATTGGATTCGAAGACGTTAAAATCTATAAGTATTGGAAGCAACATAAATACGATCCTATTATTGCTATTGAAAAACAAATTGCTGGTAAATATGGTAAATATCTTGAGATTATCGATAAACATTGTGAAGATGTAGAAGCTCAAAATAAATTTATCAGTGAATTCCTTAAAGAAGCTGCTAAATATGTTAGTGATAATGATTTAGCATGGCTTACAACTAAAACAACTTTAAAGGAATTTGAAGAATTAGAGCAAAAAGGATTTAAATCCGGTGCAACTATAGCCGCTATCCGTGAAAAACAACAAGCTGAACTTCAAGCTCAATTAAGTCAAACTAAACAAGGTTCTAGAAAATATAAGAAACTTCAGAAAGAACTTGAAAGAATGGGTATGTCTACAACTGGATCTACTTCTTCTAATAATATCGATCTGAAACGTGACTTTGATGAACTTTCTGCTGAACTCATGAAAAATTATGATCAAGCAGGTTTAGCAGCTCACGAAACTGCAAGTTCGGTTATTAAAAATGAAATTTGGAAACCGATCGGTGGTAATTTCTATGGAGATGATCCTGGAATGGTTGCTCACGGTGATATAACTAATATTGGTGAGGAACGTGGTGGACCGGATGCATTTGGTACATTAGGTTCTACTGATAATATCAGAATTCTTAAAGAAAAAGCAACAGCTGGTGCACAGAATACTCTTAATCAGATTAAACAAAGATCTGATAAAGTTGCTGATAGTGTTAGAAATGCTGTTAAAAGAGCTCCTGGTCTTGTAGATAAGGTAGCTTCTAAAGTTTCTGTAAAACAGTCGCCAATAAATGATTTCGTAATTGATTTCAAGAATGAATTAATTAACAAATTAAATATTCTTGATGAAATTCATAGTGAGCAGTTACGTCATAATAACGTTTCTGAAGAATTCTATTCAGCATTATTAAATATGGTAGCTATTATGGCTAAGACACAAGGTAATCCTAGAGTCGCATCACAACTTGATGCTATGGTAAAACAAGTGTCTAAATAACATATAATTTTAATACCTGGTGAGAAATCTCACCAGGTGTTTATTTTATGACTGAAAAACATTTTAATATAAAAGATGGAGATATTATTATGGAAATAAAAAAGAATTCTGCTGCTTATAAAGTTCCTTTTATTAAACCTAATGTTAAAGTAATGTATCAGATCGATTTTAAGAGAACTGATAGTAAACCTAAAGATCCTGAAACAAATATCCATAAATTTGGGTGTAACTTTATGTGTTGCTTAGCGGCCCCTCAATTTGTGAAAGGGAAAAAATTACGACCTTCTCAAATAATTGATATTTATTTATATGCGGTTAAAAGTGGATGGCTTGACTATGATTGTACAGTAATTAGTCCAAATGAAATTATGAATTATGCGGCACAAATATTAAATGATAAAAAACATAAATATGCAAACGTTTTTGTTAAAGCTGTTGCTTCTGGTTCAGATTGGAATGTATCAAATTATCAACATACTAGTGATCTTCCTGGAAATGGAAATGTTTATTTCTTTATTGTAGATTTCTTAACAGGTAGTACTGGTAATTATGGTGGACATCATTTTGAACTATATAATTCAATTGGAACACTTATGTATGATCCGGCTAAAGGTACAGTTCATAAATATAAAGATGTAAATAAAATTTCTTGTTATAAAGTTTTTTTGAAAAAATAGGAAATTTTTATTTGAACATATAGATATACAAATTCACAAACCTGCATCCTGACGTCTTTTGGTCTTTCAATTGTCATTTTTTTTCATTTAAATCCTCCTATAAATTTTTTTGAAATTACCCATTGGTAAGAGTTTTCGTGAATTTTCTCTTATCGATGGCAAAAAGCTTTTAGTCTTTTTGATAAAACGGGGCAGTTAATTCTGCCCCGTATAATTTTTGTTCAGATGACAAAATGATATACTATAATTAATAAGAGGTCATATTTATGGCTAGTTCATATCAAGAAAATTTTAATCCTAATTCTACAGATTTAAATTATAATTTAGGATTACAAAATATTGCTATTATAGATACTGAAACTGGTAAACCTATAGATATCACAAGCATTTCAGATTCTTTTAGACTTGCAAGGAATAAGAATGATGGAACTGTTTATAATAAATATAATATGGATTCTAATTTACTTGCGGGATTTATAGAAGATTCAGAAGAAGGTTTAAATGCTGTTTCTTGTGTAGAAGCTTTAGGTTTATATACGACTAGTTATATTAATGATAAAATAACTGGTAAAGATTCTATATTACAAAAATCAATTAATAATGATCCTACTAAGTTGGATATAACTCCGGATTTGGAAGATAACTTAACCTTTAAAACTTATTTAAAAGGCGGACCATTTGTTAGAAATTATGATAATAGTCCTGTAAACGATTCCGCTGTATCAGATTCAGACTATGCAAGTACTGAAAAATATAAACGTTTAGCTCCACATTTAGGTATTGGTTTAGGTGAAGCAACTATATTAAATCCACAATTCCAATTTAATAAACGTGATGATCCTAGAACTAATCCAGTTTATACTAAAATTGGAAGAATTTATTCTTCTGAAGTTATGAATAACTGGCCAATAGTTTTATTTCAACCTGGAAGAATTAAATATCATTCAGGATTCTTTAAAATGCTTGGACTCGGTTCCGGGGCAGGTATGAATGAAACTTTGATTCGTACTGGTGGAGAAGGATTATTAGGAGTTCTTTCTAAACTTTGGACTGGTGTAACAGATGTTTTAGGCGTAGTAGGTTCTGTAGGTTCTGCTATATTTGGTGGAAATAAAGTTATAGAATTTAGACAGGCTAGAAACTTATTCAAGCAATATGTAGAATTTCTTTGGAAAGATTTAGCAACAATTATGGGACTTTATACAGATAATGGATACTGTGGTTCTATAAAAGATCTAGATCTTAATAAAGTTATACCTACAAATATTATGAATGCTGAAGGTGGATCCGGAGTAAATGTTTTAAATGATCAATTCATTTCCTTTAGATGTTCTAAAGATGTAATTGGATCTGAAACATTTTCAAACTCTACTGAAACTAACCCGTTAATGGAAAGTATGAATGCTACAGCTTCTCAAAATGATGAAGCTAATCCTAATGGTGGTGAAACAGGATTAGGTGCTGTAACAGCTGGTGTTAAGAAATTAGGTTTGAAAATGGCTTCTTCATTCTCAGAACAAGCTGCAGTATTATCTGGAAAAGGACGAATTACATTACCAGATGTATTCTCATCAAGTTCTTTCTCTAGAACATTTACTTGCTCATTTAAATTTCATTATCCATATGGTGATCCTATGGGTAAATTTGAAAATCTTTATATTCCATTTTTAACATTACTTACTATGAGTGCTCCTAGACAAATTGGTAAAATGTCTTATACATCACCATTTGCTGTAAGAGTATTCGTTAAGAATAAAATTATGATTAATTATGGAATGGTTGAATCATTATCAGTAACTCGTGGTGGAGATGGAAACGATTGGGGTCCAGATGGTTTCCCAAAAACAATGTCTGTTGAAATAAATATTAAAGATATGGAACCTAATATTAGTTTACCATTAGCATCTCGTGGACCAGTTCGTATGGCTTTGGAATCAATGTTCCCATCTTGTGGTATTTCTGAATATTTAGCAACACTTGGCGGATTATCACTCGATGATATGACACATAACTTCCGTAAATCACATTTCAAACGTGCTGGAATGATGTTTGTAAATGCTTGGAAAGCTAAATTAGATCCATCGAATATGGTTTCATCAGTTGCTAATACTAGAGCAGTTTCCAATATTATAGGTTTATTCTCTTCAGTAGATTTTGATACTTATAATTCTCTTGGTGATTTTACTAAAGAAAATGCAGATCAAACTTTGAAAAATACAGCTAATGTAAAATTTGCAGCTCCATCATTTGGTTATCATTTCGTAAATAGATCTGGTGGAGATGGATATAATGAAATTGCAAAAATTCATAAAGCTGATAGTGAATCTCTTTCAGCAATTTCATCTGAATTTTCTAATTCTAACTATCCTGAAATAAAATAAATATAAAATAATCTTGGTGGGAATAATCCCACCAAGATTTATATATTACATTACGTAATTTCTAATATCAGCGATATCTTCTTTTGAAAGGAATCCGAGTTTATCTGCTGTAATATAAGCTGTTGTAATTGCTTTGACTTTATTTCTAATAAGAAGAGCCTCAGATGATTTTTCAATAGTCTTATCAGCAGCAAGCTTAGACATTACTTTTTCAAAAATATTCGAATCGATCTTAGTTGTATCTTCTTCTTCAAGAATAAGTTCAACCAATTTATCGGTATCGAAGTTATATTTTACACCGCTATTTTTAAGTTTTTCATTCCAGTTAGAACGAACTTCTTTCTTAATCTTTTCTGCTTCTTCAAAGAATGAATAACCATAAGCATCGATATCTTTAAGAGAAGTCAATGTTACTCTCTGATTATCATTTCCATCTTTTTCAGAACAGAATACCTGCATATCCATCAAATCACTAAGACTAATCTGAGATTCGATAGACTGAAGAGCTTCGATTTTATTTTCAACTTCAAACTTTTCATTAGGTTCAAGATTTACAACCTTTTCATTGAGAAGTTCATTAAGATATCCGAGTTGTTCTTTATTACCAATAACATCAGATCTATCAGCAATTTCAGATTTAACATCAGAAATCTTAAGAGCGAGTTTGAAAATATCAGCGAGTTCATGTTCATGAAGTTCTTCTTTAGAAGCCATGTCTTTAGTCATAGGCTTAATAAGTTCAGGATTAAAAAGTGAATTTACAGCATTTTCTACAGGATTACCAGTTCTCTGGAATTTGTTATCCAAAATACCAGCAATACCCATATCTTCAAGAAGTTTATTAACTCCTTCTTCAGTAGCATTGATTTTTTCACAAGTATCAGTAAGCTGTTTATCGATATCCGACTTAGCCATTCCTTCGATAACATCTCCCTCTGTCTTATTAAGCATTTCAAATGCATGAGATGCTCTAGTACGCATTGTATCGAAGAACATCTTACCATTATCTTTCTGAAGAGCTAAATAAGCTGTAAGTTTTGAAGAAGGTTCAAATGCATGAGTTCCAATCTTTTTAAGATTCATAGGAATAATGTTCTGAACCATAGCTTCGAGACTTGGAATAGGATCTGGTGTAATTTCATTATCATATGAAGACTGGAATTCTTCAATAACGTTTCCATTATCATCTACATAATCATTTTCAGTAGATTCAGCTGTAGATGAACCCTGGTTATCGATACAAGATTCACCATTATCGCCACTTACTGAATATGCTTCATCATCGTTAACTGTATTAGGATCAATACCATCATCAAGTTCACGGAATTGATCGAGAATATCTTCAGCAGCCTCTCTTGAGAAAGAAGTAGGATCGTAATTTGTTGACCAATCTTCACCAGACTGAATAGATGTTCCACCGATATCTCTCATTGAGAAAAGATCTTCACATGAAAGCATCTTATTTTTCTTACTACGTTTCATAGCTTTAATGAGAAGACCTTCAGTTGCTTGAGCAGCATCTCCCATATCAGCATCATCTGTAGAAGTATCATCACTTGATGTATCGTTTGAAGAATTATCACCATTTTCTTTAGCTTCTTTTTCTTCATCAGTTTCACCATTGATCTTCTTTTCGATTTCAGCTTTAGTTTCATTAATTTCTGAAACAGCTTCACGAATTACAGAATTTTTAGCTTCAGTTTCAAGAACCAATTTAGATACTGTATCTTTAATATCATCAACAAGTTCAGCACCTTCTGTAGACATAAGAACTTCCAAACCTTTCTTAAGGTTTTTACCATTATCAAGCTGTTTGATAAAGAGAGGTTCATAAATAGTATCTACATATTTTGCAGCATCTTCGAAACTCATATTATTAATCTTCCCAGCATCGAAATCAGCTTCAAGCATTTTAGCACGATCATCAGCTTCATTATAAACATGAGCTGCTACAAGTTGCATGATAGATTCTGTAAGATTTTTAGGATTTACAATTTCATGAGCTACATTAACATTGTACAGTGCACCAGTTTCTTCATTAACAGCATTATTAACGAATTCTTTAGCAGAATCTTTAATTGTTTTTGTAACTTCATTTAAGATTGCTTCTTTTGTATCAATTCCAAGTTCTACATTTTTTGGAGCATCGATTGTTACAGCATCTTTAATCATTGAAGACATAAAGCCTTCCATACAAGATTCATATGAGCGTTTCTTATATTCTTTAGAAGCGTTGTCTACAACAGACATAAAGTCATTTTTATTATCATTAACCATGACTAGTTATCTCCTTAAAATTTATTCACCTACTACATTAACTGTAATATCAGGTTCGAAAACTATCGATCCGTCATCCGTAGATGTTACTTTTTGTGATACAGTTAATACTTCAGTTGAAACACTGGTATCATTTATAATGGTCTGTACCTCACCATTTTTATAATCATTAATTCTTACTATGTTAATATATTCAATATCTGGAACAACTCCCTTAATAGCTTCGAAAAGGCTATCAGTTGAGAAATTGTTATCTCCAAGACTTTCAATATAACTAGCAGTAGTAGAAATTATTTGAGAACGTTTAAATTCTATAGATTCATTAGTTTTAAATTTAACTCTGAATTCTATTTTCAAAGCTATATTTGAAATATATTCATAATTGTTTGTTGAAAGCAAATATGCTTTATATTTAGAAGATTTACCAGAAGTATTTTTTAAACCCCCAAAGATCTTACCACCATCAAACATATTAGAACGAATCTTAGAAATGTTATCAGTAATATTTAAATACTTTTCACGAATTGTATTAAACATATCCTCAGATGAGAAATAAAGTCTATTAATCCATGGAACGTTTTTAATAATACCAATGTATTCTGTAGTTAAAGCTTTTCGCATTAAAGTAGGATCTGTAAATGCTTCTTTTTCACTAAGATCTGAAAGTTCACCAGGAACATAAACTCCATTTTTAAGAACTTTCTTATACCATTTAGTATCACCTTTATTATGCTTAATTCTAGCTTTAGCTGTATAATAATCTACACCAGATTCGAAATCATCTAGATCTGAAACTAATGTATACATTTCATAATCAGGATCATAAGTATAATATTGTACAGTATCATCTGGACCATATTCTATTTCATCTTCTGTTAATTTTGTATAATCGTATACAAAATCTCCAGCTTTATGAAGAATCTTGAATTTAGGAACTACATTTCCACCGCTAAGTGAAATAAATATTGGTAATCCATCATCTCCAATCTCAACTACATTTTCATAATAATTAGGATCGGATTTATTTGTAGATTCAGGATCATAACTCTTATTAACTACATATTCTGTAGTTTCATAAGTTTCACCAACATCTTGTTCATAAGTTTCATATCCAGGAATTCTAGTTTCAATATCGAATTCTAGACCAAATGATTCCGACATATTTTCAACTAATTTTACATAATCAGTTTCATATGAGATACAGTCAGCATATCCATCAAATTTAGCAGATAATTCGAATTTAACTTCGGTATCGACGTTATAATACACAGTATAATCTTTTGAAATTAAACTTGTATTACGTATACCTTTTAATTGAATTTGCGATTCATCTGTTACAAAGTTATTTGTTGTTACTGTAGCTTGATAAGCGATGTATCCATCTTCAAGCATAGTATCAGTATTAATTATTTTAATTTTTGTAGGATCTACTACATAAATAGTACCTGTATTTTTTCCAATCATTTTAAGATTGAATGAAATATATTGTTTTAAATATGTACTTTCATCCGTACTATTTACATAGTTGATTTCATCATCAGGATCATGACATTGCGCATATATTTTTTCAAGAGTATTCGAACCTGCATGTAATACAAATGAGAAGAAATAGGTATTTGCTAAATCACTTTCAAATGTACCGTCTATAGAACCCTTAAATGGATTTCGTAATATTTTTAAGAAAGGAACATCTACTTTATCCAATGCATAATCTTCATTATAAGATTTAAATGATAAAATTTCTGTTTTATTTACAGTCATATCATAAACTGTAATTTTAGGATTTGTACTATTCTCATAACGTATATAGAATGGGAATTGTGCCTGTAAAATAGATTCGATATTAGATGTATCATTATAATCCAAAATATACTGTTTCCAAGATTTTAAATTCTTAGAAGGATCTCCGTCATAAATTTTTGGAGAATATTCGAAACGTCTAGTTTCACTATCATATGAGAAAACATCTGTAGGTTCAATCATATAATAATTATAACCAGAAATCAATAACGGTTTCTTTTTCAAATCGAAATAGAAATTATTAGATCCTGTTGAAAGAATCATATCGTTGTAAACTAATTTGTCTAGAGCTTTATAATAAAGATTGATAACATCGTGTCTATATTTCCAAGCATCCAAACCATATTCTTTAGCTTTATTAATAATTTCATTTCCAGAAATAAGAATATTACGAGTATATTTTTTATTGATAACTTTTGCACGAATTTGTTCAATATCAGTTTGATTAGATCCACCTGTTGAAGCTTCATCACGAGCAAACGCTAAAACAACTATATTCAATACAGTATTTTGATATGATATTGCTAAATCTTGAGCATAGTTAATAGATAAACTATTTAAATTGTTTACCATGTTAGGAAAATCAATATTTCCTTCTTCACCTTTAGTTGTATAAGTAACAATTCTTAGTTTATCACCAATACTCAATGAAGCAGAATCATTCATTTTACTAAATGTAATATTGTAATTCTGTTTATTACGTTTATAATCATAACTGTAATTATAAGAGTTTTGTATTAATGGAGAACCATCTGTATATCCCGTCATAAGAACTTCACCAGATTTATTCTGACGAGTTCTAAATACTTCAACTCCTATTAAAGAATCACTAAATGAAACAGTTGTATCTGCTGTATTAGGATCCGATACGTAAACTTCAGTTTCTTTACGTTCCATTTGGAACATCTTTAAGAAGAAAACTACATAAACATTACCATCGTATCTCATTTCACGAGATGAAATATATTGATTGTTTATACCATAAATCGATCGCATTCCATCATTATTACTATCAGGCATATCATATGTGGCGAAAATATTTACATCTCCATCTGAAAGTTGTTTTACATTTACAACTACATCGTAAGGTAAAGTAAAACTTGGATGGGATTCAAATACAGCAGTCATATTTTTATTAATAATGATTTTCTTTAAATCGGAAGTATCGGCATCATCAATTGCATATGTTAAAATATCTTCTTTCTTTAAACAGAAAGCAATAGTAGTTGACGCTGGAGTACCAAATATACCTAATAATTCATCAGAATTTAACTTATTTATTAAAGATTTTGGTAAGATTGCTGTAGATTCATTTGTTTCATTGATTCTTGCAGCAGATTCATACATCATTTTGGCTGCACCTTGAGCTGTAAGATGCATAAAAATATTGAATGAATTACCTGGATCATCTGTTAATTCTTCAGTTTCATTAAGGGCATACTTTTTAAACATTTGAGACCAAGCAGCTGTTAGGGCCATGGCACTATTATGATCATTGGCTTCTATAACGTCTTCAATATTAATTTTTGTAGCCATAATAATTTCAGCTCCTTAAAAATTATATAATAATGTCAACCGTAATATATAAAACATTCGGGCAAAAACCCGAATGTTTCTTAATATTTTTACGCTTTTTCAACTTCAGGAGACACTTCTGCTGATAAATCCAAATTTGTTGTATTATAAGAAGGTTGAACCCATAAAAATTCTCGACCTTTATAGATAAATGGATAACCTCCCCAGAAGTTATTAGGACGTCTAGAATCAGGATATAAACTAGGTGGTAATTTACCAGACATACCTGGTTTCTTTACAAGATCCCATAATCCAGAAGGTCTATTAAATGATTTTTCAATTATCTGTTTATCGGTTGCAGACGAAGTATCATATATATTAGAGCCTAAATTCTTTTCAGAACCTCTAGTATATAGATTTTCCCATAAAGGATCTTTAAGTTTTATCAACCATTCTGTTTGAGAAATAAAGTTGAAATCTGTAAATATCTGAGGATCCATAGGAGTGTATCTATTAAAATGCCAGTTTACTGAAAATTTATGAAGCATATCAGGATCGATCTGATTATTATGAATTAACTGTTGTGATAATGGGAATGATGTAGGGAAACATCCTGTGAATTTACCAAAACGTTCAATTCTTCGACCATCTTCACCAATTACAAAAACATAAGCTGAACAAGTGTAATCGAGAATACGTTCTGTAATATGCTCTCGAGTAGGCATAATGTAACCACGGGATACATAGTGAATGTATAATAACCAAACCATGAATAATAATGAACCTGGAGAATATGTGATGTCTTCAATTGATGTTGTAAAATCTCCTTCTTTCCAAACACTATCCATACCTGTTGCTACAGATAATGAAGTTCCGTGTTCATCTTCTTCGTAATTATAAAGATCTAATTGGAAATCTTTAGCACCATCTAAAGAAGTTACTATATTAGAAAGCAATGGTATAAAAGGTGTAGTGTTTAAATAATCGTCCCCACCAAATATAGATGTTTTAGCCTGGAATAAATTATTTTCTCTTAAAGTTCGAATATATTTATTATTGGTTCCATTTTCATCTCTACCATTTGCATAAGCCAATGAAGTAGCTAGAGTCTTTGATGCTGACGAATAAAAATTAGTATATTGAGATTTTAATGCATCTGAATTTTTTGCCAAAATTTGTAAAGCATTTTCATCCATACCTATGGAATCTAAGTTTATAGCTTGTAAATTCTCAACATCTTCAGAATCATCATCAGTTAATCCTGAAAAATCTTGACCATTTGATGAATTTAATCCGTACTTAGAATAACCATCATCTGGTGAAGTTCCAGCCATATTTTTTTCAGAATTTTGCATACTGGTTTTGAAATTATTCAAAATCGATTCAAATGTTTTACCATTAAAATTTGATGCATTGAATGCTGTAGGAGCATTGATAAAATATTCAGGATCAGTTAATGATGCCATAATCATTTTACCAATATCTTGAGCATATAACCATTTAAAGAATGGAACTGAACTTATGTTTTCAAAACTAAAGTTTAATTCAGGACGTGTGAAGAATACATAAGTTTTAGTAACTCTAGGTTGATCAATATTTCCTTTAAAACCTAATTTATTATAATGAAACATATTTGCTTCAAATGGATCTGCTACATTTAAACCTTTAGCGTTTAAAGCATCTCCATATAGGTTATTAAGTCTTCTTAAAAAAGATATATCATTTGTATTATATTCGCTTACATTATTTTTGAATATTTTTTGAGATTCTCGTTGAAAATCTATTTCAAAAGGTTTCTTTTCTGTACTCATTTATAAAAATATCTCCGTTTAACTAAGATATATGTAAATGTCGATTTTTACTTTTAGACGAAAACAATTAAATATACTTAATATAAAAAAATATCCTTTAAGGAGTAATATATGGGTTTCATAAGTGACGTTATTACACTTACTAAACTTGCAAATAAAATTAAACAAGATGCAGGTTTAGATTCTGAAAATATGAAAACAGCTGCAGCTTGTTGGTCTAAAGCTAAAGCTATTTCTGCTCAAGCTGCAAAATATGTTATGGAATATCCTGTAGCTTGCTCAAGTCAAATTACTGATTATAAAAAGGCTCTTGCTATTGCTAAACAAGTAGAACTCGATTGTGCTCGTTTCGTAATTTTAGCATCTGGATTAAATCCTATTGTAGATAGAAAACATGGTGATACAATTGAAGCCCATTTAAATTCAATGGTTACTTCATTTGAATCTTATGGAGTTCCTTGTACAATAGAACCTGCTACTACAGAATTTATTAATGCTGGTAGAGAATATATGGATAAATATTTCTCAACAGAGCTTTATCATACTTATAAAGATGAAGATCCTGATAAGGATTCTGTAGCCATGTCAACCGAAGCTATCGGAACTGTAAATGCTTTCAATGATGAAGGTGATGATGAAAATGTAATGAATAATCCTACTGATTTAAATGGTAATGATTATGATACATTTTTTAGTAAAGCAACACCAAATCATGGTGAATCTGAATTAGCAACTTTTAAAGAACCTACAGAAGACAATTTCAAAGAACTTTATTTCCAATTAACTGGTCAAAAATTAAAAACTCCAGATGAATTAAAGGCTGAAGGTGTAGATTATACTAAAGCTAAAGCAGATTACGATGCTGCTTTTGATAAATACTCTAATATTGTGAAGCAATCAAAAATTTCGATGTCTATGGCTAATGCTAGAGATAATGCTGATATTCTTAGAAAGCTTCAGGATGTTGGTCCTACAATCGTAACTATTACATTGTATCTCACAGATGGTGCCGGCGGTCAAAGAGCAATTCAGTTACCTCTTGCTATTAAATCATCTCTTCAATTCGTAGATTCTATAGATCTTATGACTGTATTATCTAGGACTAATACAAATAATAGAAAACTTGATAGATTCATCAAAGTTACAAGTGGTCAGATGGGATTTTTCAAAGATTGGTTAGCTTCTCTTAGCGAAATCAATGAAGATATCGATCGTGAAAAAATATTAGGAAAAGTTCCTATTTTTAGACGTTTACTTGATGCTAAGAATCGTTATAGAATTAAATCTATAGCTGAAACTAGACCACGTCTTGCTAAATTTATTGCAGGGAAGAATCAAAAAGATCTTCCTATGTGTACTATTATTTGTACAGTAGCTGAACTCGAAGAAGCTTATAATCAAAAATGGACTTATATTTATCGAACAAGAAAAATTATCGATGAAATCATTGATACTTATATGCTTCTTGGTTTTGGTGTAGTTGACACTACTTCGGATTATATTTATCTCTTCTATGCTGGAGAATCTGAACCACAGATTATTGCTATGGATAAACTTGGAAATAATGCTGGTGGTGATAATACTAATAAATCTCTTGCAGAAGCTATTGCTAATACAACACGTCTGTTAGCACGTCATTAATTGAATAGGAGATAAAATATGAAATTAAGTGAAATTTTAAAACTTAATGATGATCAGTTCGATAAACAGTTGGATATGTTTGATGCTATTCCAAAATCTAGAGTTCTTTCTAAAGATGAAGAACATGAACTTAGAAAAAGTTTAATCGAATATGAACATACATTGAATAAATGCAAAGATGGAAAAATCATTTCATCTGAATTAAGACCAATTGTTGATGAATTCGAAGCTGCTAATTACAGTCTTGATGGGTTAAAACCTCATGTAAGAAATTCTCTTCAGAACACTTATGAAGAATTAAAATATTGTATCGAAAATAATCCACAAACTTTCAAACATTCTTCTGCTAAATTGTATTGTGATCTTTATGAAATGTTTAAATTGAATAAAGCATCAGAAGCAATTAATCGTTTGAAGAAGACTAAGTTCTTTAAGAGCAGTAAACTTTCTAGAGAATCATTCTCAATTGAATCTTTGGAAAATTATCTCGCAGAAAATGGTCAATTAAGATCTACTGAAGGATTTATTGATAATTTCTTTACAAAACTTCTTCATAAATCTCAGATACCTGCTGCATCAGATTCAATTCAATATGGAATGTTCTTAGTATCAATCATTTTGGTACTTATAACTATTGCAATTATTGCTCTTTGTATTATTAATGCTCAGTATCATGCTGAATTAGCTAAAATTCTTGATAAATTGTCAGATGATGATGTTAAACTTAAAGGAGCTTTGAAAACTCGTCAAGACAATGTCAAAGCTGCTGCTCTGGCTATGGAACAGAGTATGCCTACTTTAACAAAACAGACTATTATCAAAGCTTCTAAATATAGTATTAGACAGATAAATCAGCTTTCTAAAGCAGATTATTCTGCTCTTGATAAATCTGTAGAAGAATTCAATCAAGATTGCAATGATATTGTAGCACAGTCTAAAGAAGGAGCAGTTGGTGATAAAATTATCCAAATTGCTCAGCCACTTTACGATAAATTTATCACATTTGTTGCTAAGTGGAAAACTGCTATTATTGCAGTCGGTATGATTATTGGATTTATTAAGGTTGGTATTCCATTAATCCGTGCTTGTATCTATCATTTCAAGAGCTGGCGTATAAGAATGAATACATTCTTTGAAGAACAGATTGAAACTACTAATGCTAACATTGAATATCTCATCGAACTTCGTGATAAACCTACAACTTCTCAAATGGAAAAAGATCGTTTAAATAAAATCATCCAGAAACAGAGAGTTTGGATTAAGAATATGACAGCTTGGGCTAACATGTTCTATAAATCTGAAGTAGATGCAAGTTCAGATACTATGTATGAAATTCGTCAAGATGAAAAGGTTGATTTCGATAAATTAGCTTATGATCAGGAATCAGCTGAAGAATCATCTAATGATGAACTTTCTGGTACAGCTACTACTGATGATACGACTGTAGATATTGAAACTGAACCAGTTCCAACAAACAAACCTGTAGTTTTATTCTAAATTACATATTAAATGGTAGACACTTCGGTGTCTACCATTATTTTTATATTAGTAACAATAGAATATAATATTTTCCGGAAGAAGATGACAGGTTTCGCAAAACTTAGTATTAAGCCGTCAGACCACTTAATCTTTGTTTAATAAGAAATACAATCTTCGATGCTCAATTTAAATAATTTTTTCCTTAAGGAGAAAAACAAAATGGCTAATTACCACGAATTCAGTATCGAATCTGCTATCATGCCTTCAACAACACGTAGATCTGTTAAGATCGAAGGTGTTAATAATGTAAAGAAGATCTTCGCAGATCCTTCTAAATCTACAGAAGCATTTATCACAGGTGCTATTGCAGATACAGGCGCAGCAGACCGCAATATTATGTACGTAAACAAAACCCTTGGAGCTCTCAGTGATCGTCTTCAGACAGCTGCTAAGATTGCAAAATCTGTAAACACTGCTAAAGACAGAGGAGTAGAGGGATTCCAGTCAGTTGAATACCTCAATCCTTGGGAGTATGCAATTGAAGGAAAAGCTTCAGAATTCTTCAAGAAAGTTTGGGAAGCAATCAAGACAACTTGCCGCAAGATAATTGCAGCAATTGCTAACGCTATCAAATGGTTGTCAAACCAGATCCAGTCAGCTTTCACAAAAGCTCAGGTTAAGGATTACAACTATTACAAAGCTAACAAAGCTACTCTTGGTGCTGTTGCTAAGAAATCTAAGTCAACTGTAAAATCTATTGAATGGGTACCTGCAAGTGAATTCTCTAAGGTTCTCGCTAAGTTTAATGGTGAATACATGAAGGTTGTACGTTCTAAGTCAGCTGATATGGCTACAGTTGAAAAGATCGGTAACATGGATGCTTCTTTGCTTACTGATCCTACTAAGTTTGGAAAGATCTTCTCAGAAGCTAATGCTGGCTTACATTTGGGAAGCTCTGCTGAATCTAACTTCAAAGGATTCCGCACAGTATTCCAGAAGATGATCGATTCTATCAATAAAGAACTTGAAGATGTAACTACAAGTGCTTTCGGTAGAGCTCAGGAAGGAAAACAGAATGCACATTCTGTAGTTTACGGTAAACTCGCTAAGGGTGATACTGTAAAAGATATCGCTGTTTCTAAACTTTGCTCACTTTCTGGTGACTTCTCAATTCTTTCAGATTCATGGATGGCAGACAATGTTAAGTCTTATGTAACTCTCTGTAACGAAAGCATGAAAACTTTCACACAGTATACAAAGGCTATTGACAAAGTTGCTGCAGCTTTTGATCGCGCTGTTGCTAAAACAGGTAAAGAGAACGCTAAGATTTCTTCACTTTCACAGCTTACATCACAGCTCTGTAACACACGTTGTCGCTACAACTCATACATGAACTCTATCTTGCTTGAAGTTGAATCTGCAGCACTCCGCTATCGCCGTTCAGCTCATAACGCTCTTAAGGCTGTTATTGCTGAAGTAAAGGGTGGTCCAGCTAAAGCTGCTAAAGCTAAGGCAACAGAATCTTATCAGTCAGTAGAATCACTTTTTGATTTTAACTAATTGATAATCTGATTGGATTATGTAGTAAAGATGGACCTTCGGGTCCATCTTTATATTTATTTTCGCCTTCTATTCGAAAACATTATTATATATCTTAATATGGTGAAAAATATGGAACCGAACTTTGATGAACTAACACAAATCGGTATGGAATTCACATTACCGAGAGTTAATAATCGTCAAGCGACGAAAGAAGAAATAAAACATCTTAGAGAAAACATTAATGATGATATTAAAAAGACTGAAGAAAAAATGATTTCCATAGTTATGAAACCTGATCCTGATTATATAAATCCAGATCCTACAGGAAATGGAATAGCTGAAGGTATGGAATCATATGAATTTTCAGTTGAGGATGAAATTATTAATGGATTCAATGATGAAAAATATCAACAAGAAATCATTCAACTTATTAATACTGTTAATAATCACATTAGTATTTGTCAAAATGAATTAAAAAAGATTGATAAATCTTTAGAATTTAAAGATAAAGAAGTTGTAAATTCTATTTTCAATAAAGTTATAAAGAACTTAAAATCGACTATTTGTACACATTATCTGTATAATAATACAGGTAGTAATATTGGAGCATTACTTAAAGTATGTGACCAAGTTTTTAACGGATTATCTGAATTAAATCTAGAAAAATTCGATACTTATTTGAATTTTTTCGACAATTTAGATACATCTTGGTTATTTACTAAAGAAATGTATGAATATCTGAATAATAAAGATATGCACAGTTTCTTTACAAATCTTGAAAAATATTCTGTAGCTTATATAACTACTAGACTTGAGAAATACAGTGGATTAATTATAAATGAAAAAGAAGTACCTTTGATTTCTATTCTTGCTAATCCTGATAATGTTATTAGTAATTGGAAAGAATGTAATCATAATATTGGTAATATGATTTCTACTATTAAAATAAAATCTGTTACTAATACACCTAATGCTGAATACGCATGTGTGTTTGTAAAATTTATTTTTTCATTATTATCTGCTTTCTTTAGAATAGTTTTAAATGTAAGTGAAGATATTCAAGCTATTATGAATAAAATAGAACCTACAGGATTAAATAAACCCGTACCAGGTTTTTTAATTGATAATCTTGAAGAGAAAGATCCTTGGATTGTGACAGACTATCATTTATTGAAAGAATTTAAACATGGATCTACAGATACAACAAGAACTGAAAATATTATCAAAATGCATAATAGTGTTATAAAACCTAATGATCTAGTTTTATTTGAAGGTGATATAACTGAAGAAGAGTATTTTGATATGAATATTATTAAGTATATCAAAATGGTTTCTAATCTTGTTAAAAAGCTTAATGGTCATAAAATTATGATTATGGGTAATAATGATTCAGGAACTAAGGATATGTATCTTAAAATGGGTTTTGAAGAAGTATATGAACGACCATTACTTGGTAAGAAATATTTATTCTCTCATGAACCTCAAGTTATGACTAAGTATCCTGGAATTTTAAATATACATGGTCATATCCATGGAAGTAAAAAATATTACAACATGGATGCTAAAAACCATTTGGATTCATATTATGGTCTTTATGGTAAACCTATGAAATTGTCAGAACTTGTAGAATATTACAATTCTGGTAAATATAATGAAGTTGAAGGTAATGTTGATAGTGATTGGAAAGATCCACGTATCGATATTGAACCTATCAAGATAAATTAAGGAGATATAAATCTATGACAGATTTACATTCTATAGAAAAACTTCGTAGAGAAGAACTCTCTGATAATGAAAAACAGAAAATCTTCAATTTAAGTTATGAATCTTATTTTGGAGAATCTGTTGAAAATCTTTTAAAGTGTGATTCACTTGATAAAGATATTTTTAAAGTTACTGCTGATTATGAAACAACTGCTAAAATGTTGAAAGGTAAATATGCTAATTCTACAGAAGCTGAAGAACAGGATGAGATGAAAATTTCATTTGGTGCTAATGTAAAATTATGGTTTACTAAAGTTTGGGCATTTATCGTAAGTATTTTCCAAAATATCACATATTCGATTGTAAATATGATTAAAGCGCTTATTTTGTATATTCAGAAGAAACGTACAGTAAGTCAATCTATTTATAAAAGAATTAATGATATGTACTTCAGTAATTCTAATGGTTTCCATACTCATGCTGATGATCGTTTTGGAACATTGGCTTCAGATCCTAATTATTATTCTGTAAAAACAAAAGATATTGGTGGATCTGGTAAAGGCATGACATTCAGTGATATCCATGCTAGAATCAATGATGCTAATCTTCATTGGTTCATTTATGATAATAAGATTATTTTACAGAATAAAAAATCTTTATTCAACTTGGATACACTTAAACAATTTGCTACTAGTGATCTTGCTAAGGAAAGTTCTGAAGAATCTTTAGTAACACTTGAACAAAACGTTGGAATATTAGCTGCACAAGGAATTATTGCTGGAGAAGTTTCAGCAAACTTTAATGCTAACACCAATAAATATATTGAACTCATTAAAAATGGTAATAAACCTAAAGTTATTGCAGATTTGATGATTTATGGTTCAGCTGAAATTTCAAATATTTCAATTCCTACAACAGAATTTTTAGGAATTGATAGAAATTCTTCAGCAAGTGTTACTAAACTTTTAAGAATGTATCTTGATGATTCAAGAAAAATTATTGGTAAGGGTGGATATATTGACGTTCTTACTGAAATTCTTAAAAAGTACAAAGATATTGCTGCTAAGGATTCTAAAGTAATTAAAGAAATTTCTGACTATATTAATAGTCAACTTGTTACTTATGCTGAAAACCCACAAATTATTGGTAAATTTAAAAGATTTACTAATATGATGGTTAGTATTAAATCTGTAAAAACAAAGTTCGTTGCATTACGTCAAGGAATTATTGGAAACCTTCTTACTATGTATTCTATTATGGATTATGGTATTAATCAATTAATCGGTGCTTCTGATGAAATGAAACCTATTCAGAATGGTAAGAATACAGTTATTGTAACTGATACAGGAACTTATAATTCTAATCGTAATCAGAAATCTAAAGATTTAACTGGTAAAGATGGTGATGTTATCTCTAATATTACTAAACCTGTAGAAGATCTTTATGAAGAAGGTGACGAAAGCCTTAAAAATTAACAATTAAATATATGTTAGTATAAGTCTCGAGCTCATTGTCTTATTCTAACAATTATAGATATCTATTTATTATAAGGAGAATATTCTCATGGAAAATAACGAATTTGGAATGGAAGCCATTATCAGTAATGGTTTAGGCTTCTCAGATTCTCTTTTCAATACTAAGAAAACAAATTTCGATGGCGATTTTGATTCTATGAGTCTTGAAATAGCTTCTACAGAAAACCTTGTAAATTTTGCTGAAACATATAATCAACTCGATGCTTATAATGCTGATCAAAAGATTAAGATGTTGAAAAAACTCCATGTACATACAAGAAATGTACCTGGAAATTATGGTAAATCTGTAGAAAACTTTATTATTGAACAGTCTCTCGAAGAGGCAGCTACTAAAGAAGCTACTGGTGAAACATCTGGTGCTAATCCTGCTAAACTACCTAATGATAAAATTGGTGAACAACGTGATAGTTTCTTATCTAAAGTTTGGTCGGTTATCAAACGTTTGTTTGAAAAAATGGTTGGATGGATTCGTGAAAAAATTGATTGGATTAGATCTAAATTTTCAAAATCTGATAATAGTGCAGCTTTAGCACAATTAACACCTGCTGATACAAAAGATATTTGGGATTCATTGGCTGAAACATCTAGTACATATGCTACTGATAAAGGTGATGCTAATAATTCTAAAATCAAAATAAGCGAACAAAGTGTTCGGTATTTTTCAAAAGCAACTAAAGAATTGGAACATGTAGGAAATATTTTACGTTCTCAATCATCAGATCTTGAAAAATACAATAATAAACTTCAAACTGGAAGCCAAAGTTATGATGGTTTTATTAGATCTATTAATGATGTTTATAATGTTCTTAAAACGATGATGCCTAATACAAGTCATGTTCCTAATCCTATTAGAACTGTGTCAAAAGAATCATTGGCAACATTTAATAAAGAATTCAAAAATTGTCTTATGGAATTATCTTGGGAACATGATCCTGATGCTTATGCTCAAATTTTCACAGGAAACCCTTGTGTAAAAGTTACAAAAGATAAACATGCTATGTATAAAGATATCTATGGAACTGATAATATTTCGGCTATAGATAAAATTATTTCAGCTGTTTCTGAAGGCTTAACTGATATTAACACAACATTAAATAATGTTGAACGAAGTGTTAATGAATCAGACAAGAAATTCCAAGATTATTTAAAACATAAAGATAGAAAACTTATGAATAATTCTGGAGAATTGGTAACTAGAGAAACAACAAATGATAATGGTGATGAATTAGTCGTTTATCAGTGGGCATCTATTACAATGACTACATTCAAAATGATGAATAACATTATTAAAATTGCTATTAAAGTCGTTTCAATTATGTCTAACACAAATAAAGATGTTCGCGCGGCTTTTAATTCATATGTATCTAAACGTGTAAAATTTGGTGGTAAAAAAGAAGGTAATAAATTTGCTGATGAAAATGGATTTACTACTAATAAAAATCTTGATAAAGATGAAAAAGCCGCTGGCAAAGAAATAAATACCCATTTAGCAAAAGATCATGTTTTACATAATAAAGCTCAAAAAACATTAGATAAAAAGAATAGAGATGAATATAAACAAAGAGAAAAAGATGCTAAAATAGCACAGAAAAATGAAAACAAGGCTGCTAAAGCTGCTGCTAAAGCTGGTAAAGAACGAGAAGGAATTCAAAACAAAGCTCAAAAACTTATAGACGCTGGTAAATCTGAAAAAGCTCAGAAATTGTTAGATAATTATAAGCATAAGATTAATAAACATAAAGGTGAAGAATCTTGGCTTTTAAATCCTGAAGATTATATCTAATCTAAAATAATTAAAGATCCTGGTTTATTCCAGGATCTTTATTTTTTACAATTTTACATCATTATATAGGAAGATTAATAATGAGAGAAGATGATATTAACTTAAAAATGAAAGTTGATCCTGATTTGAAGGATGATACTGTCTTACAAATGGGTGATAACCAAGTAACTTATGGTGAACTTAAAGATATGTATAAAGTTGTAAACCAAGAACCAATTAGATGTTTAATCTTTTGGGATGACGTTTGTCAATATACCTCTTTAGGTTTGATAGAAGTTATTAATGCTTTATTTAAAACTGATGCTAAAATTGATTTTGAACATTTCTTTACAAGACCAAATGATTATGTCTATGGTATAGAATATGTTTATAAAATCTTTGAAAATGTTTTAAAACCTCAAGAAATTGATAAAATTAAACGTAAATATTATTGGAAAATAATGGAAATATCATTAAAAAGTATGGTATTTAATTCTATGGTTAAAATTAATAATTTTTACGAAAGAATAGGTATTTATTTTCCTTATCATTTTAAAAATGCTGAAATGTTAAGAGCAGGTTTTAAAGAAGCTATTTTTACAAAAATGCCATTAGAAAATATTAAATTCTATTATAGTGAAACTGATGGTGGTTTTAATGAAATTCTGAAAAAAGGAAATTATAATAGTATAATAACACCTAATATTAAAGGAACTTATGAATATATTATAAATAACAATCTTAAAAAGATAGCTATTATAGGACCTGAAGATCATAATGGCATGACTGAAGAAATTTATGAAGTATTGGAAAAATATAAAAATCTTCCATTACCTAATTATTGTTCATTAAATGTATATTCTGAACAAATATGCAAGTAAATATGAACAAAATAATATAATTTTAGGGAGTATCTTATGGAAACGACTTCTTATAAAGACTTCCTATATTCTGTAGAAGCGGAAGTCGCAGAAAAAAAGAAACTGAATGAAAATCAAAAAGTTTCTGCTTCTAATAAACCCGTAGAAAAAAATTCACATATGGTAGCTGCTAAGAAAGCTGAAAAGCCTTCTGTTTTTGATCAATTAAAAGAGTTACCAGGAAAAGTAGATAATCTAAATAAACGTTTCAAACTTTGGAAAAATCAAAGAAAGAATTTAGGTTTTTATAAACGTTATTTAGATAGAGTAGAAGGCGGGTTATATTCAAGATATGGATCAGATTCATACGTTTTTGAAAACGAAATGATTGATGATCCTGTAAATATTCTTAAAGGCCCAGCTCAAGAATATATTCGTGATATTGTAGCAGATGTAAATAAGTTGTTTAAACAAGTTTTGGATATGTCTAAGGCATTAGAAACTAAGACGACAGCTGAAGGTGCAATCTCTGTAGTAAATGGATATGTTAAAGAGTACATAGGTCAAAATATAAAAGGTCAGAAAGTTGACCAAAATAAACTTTCATGGCGAGATAAGATTCTCAATGCTACTAAATTTAAAATTGCTAATATCTTATTAAGATATGGCAAACGTGAAGTTTATGGATACACTGCAAAAAATATGGTTTTAAAAGGATATCCTCCTGCAAATCATTTGATTGTAACTATGTTTGTAAGTAATCCAGAAGAACATCCTTCTAGACGTTCTGTAACTTCAGTATTTACTAGTCCTGAATCTTTTAGAATTCTCGCAGATTCTGATAAACAAGATGTCTTCAGTGTAATCGGAATGACTTCTTCAGTTTTAAGTAAAACTGTAGATGGAAAGGTTATGAATGATATCAAGTTATCAAAATCAAATGCTATCAAAGAATTTAAAGCAAGTAACAATCCTAATAAATCTGATGAAGCTAAAATCATCGATTCTATATGGGATGGTATAAATGTTGCTTGTAAAGAATTACTTGGTAGAAAAACTTATTTTATCGACTGTATCAATGTTTATTATGATATGATTCTTAGAATCGATCGTTTAGCAGTTTTAGCAATTAAGTCTATGCTTGATACTGAAAATGCTTCTCGAGATAAAGGTTATAAGAATGGTGCTCAGTATAAACGAGATACAAACGATTACCGTGATGGTCAAGTTCAAACTGCTACTGATAGAAAAATTTCTAAACTAGAAGAAAAACATGCTGGTGCTAGAAATGGTAAACTCTATCGAGAAGGTTTAAATTCTAATGCTCATCAGGTAAGTGAAATTGCAAAAAAGGTTAATAAAATGAATAAATAACCTTTTATATAAATATGCCTTATCTTTATAAATGAAGTTTTCATTTATAAGATTTGTATATACAAATTTTTATTCCTTATAAGGAGAAACTAAACATGGATAATTCAAGAAGCCTTGAAGCACTTTACCAGGATGGTACTGGTATGGTATCTCTTCCTAAAAAATCATACAAAGCTTCTATCGAAGGATATGATGGCTTTGATGATATTCTTTCTGCTGATTTAGCTAAATCTGAAGAAAACCTTGCATTCCTCGATACATTCCAAATGATCGAAGCTAAGAATGCTGCTGATAAAATTAAGATGTGTAAAAAGCTTTCTGCTAATTACGGTAAACGTTCCGGCATTCCAACTGCTGCTGCTACATCTGTAGAATCACTTTGTCGCATGATGTCACTTGAAGCTAAAGATAATGCTGAAGCTGCTGGTGTTAATACTGGAGATGAAAAAACTGCTGATAATCCAGGAACAGAAACAGAAACTAAAAAACTTGGATTCTTTAAAACCGTTTTCAAAGCTATTAAAGATTTCTTTGATGAAATTTGGAAAGTTTTCATGGGTCTTATTAGTAAAATTAAAGGTTTGTTTAATAGAAAACGAACTACAGAAACAACTGATACAGGTAACGTTAATGTAAATGCTAACGGTTCTTCAAATTCAAATACAGCTAATGAAACTGCTAGTGATATTAGAAATCGAGAAGCAAATACAAAAACAAAACTTAATCTTGATTATGAAGTTTTTGTCGATCTCACTAAGTTTAGTCCTAATGGAATTAAGAAGTTCGCTCAATCATATGAAAAAACATCTTCAACTGTAAATTCTTTTGCTACTAAACTTAGAAATGCTGGACAAGTTAAAACAGTTAATGGTAAAACAGAAGATCAGTCAATTGCTAATGGTCGTAGAAATGAACTTATGGAAAAAGAAGGAAAAGCTCTTATTGAAACTATCGATGCTACATCGTCAATTGTAAAGGGTGTTGCTGATAGAAGAACTTCTCTTGCTGCCCGTGCAGATGCTAAATCTATTAAAGCTGCACTTGATGCTGCAAATAAAGATCTTACATTTGAAAAAGGTTCAGACAATGCTTATGCTGTACTCCAAAGTCTTTTTGGTGTTACACGTGATAATACATTGGAAACAGACGTAGAAGCATATAAAAACTCACCTGATAAGCATAAAAATGTATCTAACTATTTGAAAATGTATAATATGCGTAAAGATGAAATGGCTAATCATGTAGTTGATTCTATTTCTAAAATTCCAAATGATCTTAAAAAACCACACACTGTAATGGTTAGAGTTTGTTCAGAATTCGAAAACAATATCAATTCTTACATTTCAGGAATTGGTAAAGGTAATGCTTCTGAGTTCTATACAACACTTACAGTATTAGCTTCTGCTCTTAAAGTTTGTACAAAAATGGAACAAGTCGTTGTTAAAGCTGTAGCTGCAATGATTAAAGTTGTTAAATAAATTATTTAACAAATAAAAAAAGAAGAGGGAGTTATTCTCCCCCTTCTTTATATTACTAGTTTACCACTTAGGAGAAACTATTATTCTATTACAAACTTGTCTACTTTCATAAGCTACCATCTCAGCCCATTCCTTTTTAGGGAAAGTTGCTAAAAAACCAGTTTTATGGAAGAAGACTTTCTGTGTTTGAATTTCTCCAGAATCTACAGATTTATCATAATTTTGTAAATCCAAATATAATTGATGATTAATATCCTCTAATAACTCTCTACGAATTATTGGATGTGCATCACTATCAGTTGTAGCTACTTGCCACCAACCAGGATTGTTAGCAGGTTCTACAATGTAGTAAACCTTTTCAGGATTGAAAAGAATACTTGGTACATATTTATCAAGAATTGCTACACATTTATCTTCTTGTGCTTTCTCTTCAATCTCACCAACATGATTTTCATCATAAGATTTTTTCAAATTCTTATAAGTACTTATCATACCTTTGAAAATTGTTCTTATAAAATCAACAGCTTTCATAAAAGCATCCATTTGTAATAATGGGTCTTTAGGATCAACATTCATCCAGTTGATAGCTAATGATAATGGATTCTGCATTTTAGGATATCCACCATTAAAAATGATATCAGTTTTTATTGATCCAAAATTATCATTTGCATCTAAAGCCATAAAGAAATCTTTATCAACTCTTGATGCGAATTCTTCACCGATTAATTTTGGCCCTATAGCAAGCCAAAGCTTTGATGAAGCTGTATAAGGTTGTTCGATTCGTTTTTTCTCTACAAATGAATGCAGCATACTAGAATTACCAATAACAGGTTTACGAACAACCAATTGATCGTGATGATCAAAAACTCCACCACCAATATCACCAATGATGTATTTTTTATTCAGAGCTTCTAACTCAGAAATTGTTTTTTCAACATCGTTTCTTGAAACCCTGATAATTTCTGGAACTATTGTGATTCCAAGTTCATTACGAACCTCAATTATCTCAGCAACAAATGATACATCATCAAGGTGAAATGTACCACCATGAACAACAATTGTGTTCAATTCTTTTAAATCATCCATCGAAATAGAAGATTTAATCTTTTCAATTTCTGCAGCATTTTCTTCTACAGTTAAAAATTCTTTTGCCATATTAACTTACCTCCTTATATAGCTATAAATATAATATATAAATTAACATATTTAATAAACAAAAAAAGAGAGGATATAAATCCTCTCTTTTTAAATTATGATTGTTTCTTTAAGATTTCAATTCCAGCATTCTCTATGAATTTATCCATGAGAATACCACAATTGATATCTACTTTTTCATTACCTTCGTCCCCAGAATGACCTGGAACATGAAGCCAATAAATTTTTCGTTCGGAATTTAATTCATAAAGAGCTTGCCATAATTCGACATTTTTAACTGGTTCAGACTGACCGTCTTTATTAATTTTCATCCAGTTATTTTTAACCCATTTCTTAGTCCAGAATAAAATTCCAAATCTTACATAATCGGAATCAAGATAAATAGTTACCCATTTATCTTTAGGAACACCATTGTTATTTAGGTATTCGATGGCTCTAATAGCAGCCATTAATTCCATCTGATTATTAGTTGCATTGTCTTCAGCTTTTCCATGAACTTCATTTGTTTCAGTATCATAGAAAGACCATGCACCAATGTAACGTTTTCCATCAGGAGTATTCAAAATACGAGAACCACCATCAGTATATAAAACTTTAACAGATTCTTCATTAGGTTTAAATTCCCTACGAGGCGACTGATTAGTTGTCTCACTTGCGTACTTCTGATTGTCATTAGGAGTCCATTTAAATTCGGATCCAAAATTATCAATTGTTTCCATAAGCTATTTCTTCCTTAGTTTCATCTTCTGATAAAACTGTTCTATTTGTAGGATTGTAGATTTTTAATCCTGTAGGTACATCTTCCTTAACTTCTATAACATAGCCATTTTCGTTTATGTATTCACCGACTTTGACTAATTGAGTTTTCTGTCGTTGAGTACCATCTGGATTCAATCCTAATTTACGCATTGTAGCTGGAGACTGTTTATAAATAGGATTGTTTCTATCAAATTTCAGATCTTCAGGTTTTTCATCATTTGTAGATTCTGTATAATCTGAAGATCTGAAATTTGTTTGTGCTTTTTCATAAAAATCGTGGTCATTAATGAAATCTCGTAAACGATTATTTTCATCTACAGTTTCATCATATTCACGCTTTACTTCTTTAACCACATAGCCTATACAGCCAACTGTAGTTAAGCCACCAATCCCGATCAAACAACCTTTAATAATTTTTCCAGCTTTTGATTTTTTTCCGTTGTCCATTTTTTCCTCCTTTATTATTGAACTTTGGAACTAATCCATCTTTATCACATTCGTAATTTTTAATATGATCTAACGGATTAAATAGTTTGGTAACAATACGATTAAATGTTTGTTTTATTTTCATATTATTGCCCTCCTTGATGTATAAAAATAATATATAAAGAAGAAAAAAATAAAGATGTATGGTTTTACAACCACACACCTTTACTTCCGGAACTAAAGATTTCGTGTTAAGAATTATTTCTTATCAGAAAGATCTACAACGTTGCTGATTGTATCATAGATACATCTTGCAGCAACAACACCAGTTACGCTTTTCAAAGCAACTTTACCAACTGTCTTGAAAACGCAGGCTGTCTTGTCTTTCTTAGAAACATCACTTTTGCGACAAGTATCAATTGATACTGCGATATCGTGACCTGCACTGAAACCTGAACAGAATGCTGGAATCTCACTGATAAGTCCTGCAACAAGTTTCTTACCATTGACATACTTGTAGCCCCATGCACCATACTGAGATGGTTTTTCTTCTTTTGCTACTACTGGCTGAATTACAACTGTTTTCTGTGTTACTGCAGGCTGCTGTGTGTTCTTTACTTCTTTTGAATTTTTCTTACCGAGACTCATATTAGTCTTCCTCCTCGTTACTTTCGTCTGATGATATATTTTCCTTTTCATCAGAATTAATTTTTTCTAACCTGTCATCAAAATTAGACGGACGTATCGCATTTGCCGACGGCATATCATCTTCGAATACGTAAATCTTATATTTGAGACCCAACTTATTAAGCAATACTCTGAATCTATTCAGAGAAAGCTGACCGTTCGGAGATTTTTCGATAGCTCTTCGCATATTATTCATATCCGAATCATTATCGAATAATTTCCTAAAAGCATTTTTGGTAAAACCTTTATACAATTCCTTGATAATAATCAATGTGGAATCATCTCCAGGTTTTACCTCCAAATCTAATTCATCAGAATCATCTACTTCTTTTGCAGGTTTCTCGATATCTTTCATTCGATTTAACCTTTCAAGATCGACTCTTCTTATATACAAAAGACCATCCATACTGTAAAGACAGTTTGAATTAGGTACCTCATGTATTGTTTTTACTTGTCCTATGTATTTGTAGAAACCATTTGGTCCAAGTCTAAGATAATCATCCTTTCGAATAACTATCTCATTGGTTTCAGATATGTATTCCAAAACATTATACCTCCTCTTGTAGCATAAAATGATTCATTAATTGTATAGATAATTCATACAAGTTTTCAAGATTTTTTATCAATATTGAACCGAGAGACATGAATTCTGTAAGACTACATGTTCCTAAAACACCTTGCTGACATTTGAAAATTACGCCAGGATATCCGATGTTATTTAAGGAATCTGTTATTACATACGGTTGGATAGATAGGAAACTTCCTGTATATCCACTACTACAATTCATAACTACCGATAACTCATTGTATTTTTCTGATACTCTATAAGGAATATTATCCTCATATTGAAATAAATCATTTTTTATATCTGAAGTAAACCACGAACTTGCAGTTGCAAATATTCGTTTTATTTCAGAAACATCACTATAAGTTAGATATACTGATGGTGGAATTCGTTTAACATCATCTTTACTAAATGAAACACCTTTTAAGATTATTGAATCTTTAGTATTTCGAAAAGCTACTGATTTAAATCCAATGATCCCACCTTTAGATTTTGTCGAAACAAAATCTTTTTTATACGGAACATTCTTTTCACCTGAAACCTTAGAAGGTTCGAACAGATTGACTCGATGTTCTAAACCAATACTACCAAAGTTAGCTATTGGTCTATACAAGCTGTCAATGTTTAATTTGTTTTTCATTTGACAACCTCATATCATTATCAGAATATATAAGGAAATTATTTTCTAATATAATTGATAACATCCTGATAACTTATTTTTATTTCTTCTTCGGATTTTGTTTTTTGTCTAAATACATGAATACGTTTAACTCTTTGAGAATACATTGTTTTAAAACCGGTATCTATGAAATCGTAATGAAATAATTCTTTGGTTTTAGATTCTCTCAAACGTCCAATCATCTGATTAGAGATTATAATAGAACTATAAGGTACGAATGATAATGTTGCTACTAGATCTGAAACATCCAGACCTACGCCTCCAGAACCAATAGTAGTAAAAATAATGTTATTTCGAATTTCATATCGTTTTTTATTTTTATTTACTAAACCTGTATAATTTCCAAAACTTATATCAGAATCTTTATAAAGATTTTCAAGCATTTCTTTGAAAGTTTTGATATGTTCATTCTTTGCTAAATATATTAAAATCTTTCCATCTGGTTCTTTATCAAGACATTCATCTATAACCATTTTAATCATACCTAGTAAATACAAACGACGTTTATCATTATTAAAAATATAATTCCAATAGTTTATAGCTGATAAACCTTTATAAGTCATACAAGATTGTATTTCATAATCAGTTGGATATGTATTGTAATCAATTAATCTTAAATTGATATCATTTCTAATTGTTTGAGTTTTTTGACCATAAATCGGAATTTTATTCATAGTACGTCTAAAAACTCTACTTTCACCATTATCCGTTCTAGTAGGAGTTGCTGTTAGATACCAAGTATTCTCACAATTTATAGCCATATTTATTTTCACATTTTGTACCCAATGCATATGGAATTCATCAAAACAAACAATACCGATACTTAATTCATCGCAAAGTTTATTTAAACCATCCATTCCATAAACATCTATGTATCTTGCTAAAGATGATGAAGTTGTTATATAAAACGCTTCTACATTTTTAGAATAATCTCTTTGAGCCAATTTGTGAAGATTATCTGTACCTTTAATCATTTTGATCATATGGTTTTCAATTGTGCAATCTTTATTTGTATATTCGATAATCTTTTCACACCACTGATCACCTAATGTTTCCGAAATGATTAACATAGGAACTTTAAGTCTATATGCCGCTGAAATAGCACAAAATGTTTTACCAATACCTGTGGCGAGGGCTAAGATTTTAGAATGAAATAATTTTTTAGTAGTTAAAAATTCGATACCTTCAGCCTGATATTTGTCCTTTATTTGGTATTTTGGGTCCAAATTGAAGGCTATTTCACGTGGTCTAATTATCTGTGATGTAAAATCGTGAATTTCCCACTGAGCGTTGGCTTCATATAATTTCTCTTCAATATATTCATCACCTACACCAATTGGAAGATATAAGGTTTTCTTTTCTTTATCATATAATTCAAGTTTATCTTTCTTAATAGTTCGTAAACCTATTTTAGGTAACATAACCTTTTCAAATACACAAAATGAATCATCTAAGTTAGGAGCTGTACCAGATTTAGTTCTAGTTTCTTTATCCCATTTACATTTCTCATAAGGTGATAATTCATATCGGTTATGAAATTTCTTTACAATAACTTTTGACTCGAACACAATTCGAACCTCCGGATGTATATTATATAATTCTATAATTTTTAAAAAAATAAAAAAAGGAAGGAGAGCAAAAGCTCTCCTTCCAACGTGAATTTTTTAATGACTCAGAAAATAATTACTTATTATCAGAGTCATTTTTGTTGATGTTAACATCAACAGTAGCTTTAGCAGCCTTTTTAGCAGCTACCTTCTTTTTGATAGCAGGTACTACCAATTTTTCTGTTGCGAGTGTTCCTGCAACACCAATGCCTACGCCGGCAGCGACTTTAATTACGTCGCTCTTCTTAATCTTATTCATAGCCATAACTTTACCTCCATGGACTATTATTTACCTTAATTATTATAAATATAATATATAATTATTTACTTATTAATTTAACAAATTAAAAAAAGGAGAAATGACTTCCATTCCATTTCTCCCACCCTTATTTATTCTTCGCCGAGATATAAATCAGCGAAGTCACATCTCTTGATTATTGTAGCGTTTCCCTCGCCATCTCTAGAGATATTGCCATTTTCATCGGTTACTACAAGATATGTATAACCATCTGAACCTTTGGCATAGGCTTGGTGATATACTATATCACCAATTTTAATCTTGACACGCATTCTAACACAGTCGAGAATTTCAAATGCCTCCTTTACATCACAATCTGCATCAAGGAGAGTCATTTGACCTTCTTTGGAGTAATTAACTCCATAAGAAGTCGTAGCTGTTTCATTTACAGCTACCTGCTTTTCAACATACGTTGTCATATTAACATATGTTGTTTTACCTGTGGCAGAATCTATTAACCAGATTCCATCTCCACCACAGGCAGTTTCTGTTTTACGAATTGTAGAGATTTGTCTAATCTCTACAATACCAAAAATTACTACTGCAAGAAATAATCCTACAGCAGCTACCAACATCATTTTAATAGAAGATTCTTTATTCATTTTTTCCTCCCTTAATAAAATCCTCAATAGCATTCTTTTCTTCAAATTCTAGAGGATCTTCTCCCAAATATTTTCCGTAAAGAATGCTTAAAACTGATAACTTTCTTGGAACCGAGAGTTTCAAGAAAGTAGGCGACACATTTTCACACCACTTACAAATGTTTGTATTAGTAGTTAATGGATCACCATCTACAATAACTGGAGCTGTAGTGCATCTAGCAAGAGTCTCCAGATCCTTTACACTCTCTACAATTTCATTTTCAAAACTATAGAGAGTATGAGCTGCTCTACAAGCATAACTTGTATTATTATAGAGCAGCTTAAGCTTTTCTATCTTCTTCCTCCTGAAGAATATAAAAGACTCTCTATTTAATGGTTTAAATCTAAACCACCATTTAGAGAGATCAGTTTCCTCAAGATCAATTTTAAGAAACCAATCTTTTTGGATACTATTAAATTCAGCTACTAATGCTCGAAGTTTCTGAGCATCTTCACCAAAGTTAACATCGATTTCTGATGGTCCTTCTTTAAAGAAGTCACCATCTGAAATCATTTTAAAGAAATGCCAACGTTGAATATTAAGCATAATCTCCTCCTAAAACTTTTTCTTATAAATATAATATACAAAATAAACATTTTGTTTACAAAAAAAAGAAGAGGCTTTCCTCTTCTTTTAAAGTTACATGATATTATCAACCATATCACATAACCAGTTACCGTATTCTCTTACAGTAACATTTGGTTCTGGAGGATCTAATCTACAAGATGTTCCACCATACATAGAAAGATGATTGTTACGCTCAATTTTAATTGAATCGTATGTAATATCATCTTGTTTTACGGCATCTCTAGTTATTGATTTTGTTCCAGGTTTATTTTTGATATAATCAATCAAATCTGTAACAAAATCATCATCAAATCCTTCATTAAGATATGCAAATAATTTGTTTGTAGCCATTTTACTTACCTCCATAATTATAATATATAAGTAAAATAAAAAAAATAACTCACCAGGAATATTCCTGGTGAGTTAATAGATTAAATAATCTTAGCTTTCTTTAAAGCTTTCTTCATATAATTGAAATCGTGTTTTACGGTTGTTCTAAATGATGAATCATGAATACCATCACCTATTCCATCACGTTCAAATGAATCAATATCTTTAATTGTTTTAGAAACTTCCTGATAAACTAATGCACTTAATAAATCACCTTTAAATATAGCAGTTTTCAAATTCATTACTACAAATTCAGGATTATCTTTACTGAAATCAGGATGTTTAAGAATATTGTTCTGATCTCTTGTTAAAGCATAAATAATTGGTTCCAAGAATACCATCTCTTCATTCTTCAATCCTGCCTCAATTACAAGATCAGCGAAATCATTCAATGGTGTATCAAGATCATTAAAATACCAATTAGGTTTAGAACGTTCAATAATATTCTTAAGTTCCTTAAGATATCTTGATGTTTCAGCTGTAATATATTTAATATTAAATACTGGTGTTCCAGGTTTAATATTTGAAAGTTTCAATTCTGCTACATCTGAATCGATCGGAATATCAATAGCTTTCAAGTTATTTCCAGAAAGCATATCTTCAGACAATGTTAAGAATGAACCATCAAGCTTTACAACATATTCATCTTCATAAGGTTCACCATTAGCATCAATTTTCTTTGTAACGATTTTAAGATCGACAAGCATTTTAGAAACTACACGTGTAGATCCTTCATCATCATCGTCATCTTCTTCGTCATCATAATCATCGTAATCGTCATATTCATCATTTCTAACACGATCGATAATATCTTCAATGTACTCTTTATCGAATATGATAGAAGTATTTTCTGGATCTTCGAGACGTTTCAATACCAATCTATTTTCATCATTTGTGAATATAGAAAGTAAAACTTCATCATCAAATTCTTTAGTTTTTGTACCAGCAGCATGTTTTACAGCCATTACAGCATTTGACAATTTGTTTTCAACTTCTGTAGATGTTGCACCGCCAATTCTATAAGAAGATTTAAAGTCTGGTGGATTACCGTAACAAGCTTTACATACAAGTCCTTTAACTGGATGTGCACAAGTACAAATACTTCTAAGTTTTACAGTTGTTCCGATTAAATCAGTATCGTTCTTTGTAACTTTCTTAAGTTTACCATTATTCATAATGATATTCTTAGAAATTATTAATTCAAGATGTTTTGGAGTTTTAACTTCATAATTAATATAGTGTTTGGTTCCACAATCATTCATCTTATAATCAATACGATTATTAAGACCTGCTAAGTTTGTTTCACGTGACATGTAACCAGAAACACCTACGAACTTTTTCTTATAAATAAGAGCTTTCGCAGCAAGTTCTGATTCAGCAATCTGATCACCAACATTCTGTAATCCATTCAAATATGAACGTTTCATAATATGGGGAAGAACGATGTTGTTAATAGACATACGTGGACCTACAGCAATGAACATCTGAGTAAGCTGTAATACTGACAAACAATTTGATTGTACAAATGGGAACAAACATGAATTTTCATCTTTAAGAATAATATCGAACAATTTCTGTCCATCTTCTTTCAACTGAGCTTCGAGCTGCGCTGATGATTTAGTATCATCAAGTGTAGTATTAAGAAGATTATCAAATTCTTTATTTCTTCCACAGAAATCAATAAGATCGATGATTGAAATTGTTGGAGAAGAAATGGTTGCCAATAATTCAGACAACTGTTCCATTCTTTCAGTTATATGAGAAAGAATGAATGAAAAACATTCTTCAGAATTAATTTTCTTCTTTTCAATAATTGGATAGATCTTTTCCTGACAAATCTTTTCAAGATTTTTATGATAATCTTTTAAGAAGTTAACATCAATATCCTGCATCCAATCTCTTGTAATTGGAATTTTGTACATGAAATTAAATTCGAGAAAGTATAAGTTTATAAGGAACTGAAATAATGTAATTTCTACTTCTTCGTCATCCTCACATATTATCTTTACGGTTTCATTTGTTGCTCTGGAATAATCATCCAGGATATAATTCTCAATTATTTCACAAAAGATATCATAATCTCGCTTGTTTGTAAAATAATCAAAAATTTCTTTTAGTTTAATAACTAATTCCTTCTTGCATAAACTAGTAACCAATTCATTTACTTTGAAAGACAACATATTAAAACTCCTTTGCGATATATAATGTTTGTACTTAGCAGTTTAAAAATATATAAATAAAATTTGGATAGGGATTATCTCCCTATCCAATATAATTATTTTTTAGAATCTTTAGCTAATTCTGTTTCAACAATTTCTTTAATTTTCATAAAGCTTTCATATTTAATACTAGTATGCATACATAAATAGAAAGCTACCTTAACATCTTCAAGTTTATAAGGTTCATTAGATGCAAAAATATCATCATTAAAATATGAATGGCCATTAACAAAGAAAACAGGTCTTACATCAAAACCTTTTCTTGCCATTTTACCACATTCAGAAATTATTAATTTCTTAATAGATTTATAACTAGATTTTATAGCTCCCATTTCGATTAATAGAGAATCTTTTGTATGTTCATCAACATCATCTCTATATTTACCAGTAACAGGATCGTAAACTCTACCAGATTTTCTATTAAGTTCATTAAGTAATTCTAATAATGGTTTACCTTCAGCAAGAACATAAGTGTATTGGATATTATCAAAAATAGATTTTATTTCTCTAGGATTTTTATTCTTCATTTCTTTGAAAGCATAGTATAATTTGTTTACAATATCCTGAGCAAAAGTTGTCTCATCAACTAATAAGAAAGAATCTTTTGAAAAGTCACTATTTTCAGTTGTAAATTGGTATTTTCCATATTTATCAATAGTGTATAGACTATTGATGAATGAGCCTTCTTTCATAGCTTTATTATAAAGAGCTGTATAATTAGTATAATCTGCTATAATAGGCTCTTCAATAATATTGATATTATCTGAAATAGTTTGAATAATTTTTCTATTTTTGCTCCAAAGGAATTTATCAAATAGATAAACTATAACTCCAATTACTCCAAGAACTAAAGTAGAAATTCCTACAGCTATTGTAACTCCACTTATAACACCTTCTGTAGAATATTCAGGTTCATAATAAGTGTTTAAATCTTCTTTAGCAAATTCTTCTTCTGGTTTGATTTTATTCTGAGCGTTTGTTATAAGGATCTCTTCTTCTTTAGAAATAGTTCTTAACTGACTTACAGTCAATATAAATGATTCAAAACTATCTTTAGTATCAGTAACGTCATCCAATACTCTACATTTGAAGCTTATTTTACCAAGTCTTTCAGAAATAATAGGAATTATAAGTTCATCACGAATCTTATGGAATTCTTTAATAGCAACGTCTTGATTTGCACAATTTTGTAATCTCTCAACAAATCCTTTATTAAGATTTACTTTAAGAGTTATAGGCATATCGTTTTTAACAACTGCTCCAGCTTTTAAAGTTCCATCTTTTAAACAAATGAATGATGACTTTAATAAGAACTCTTTATATTTAGATTTATTTGAATCTGTGATAAGTTCTTTAAGATATGCTGGATCGCTATCCATGCTATTTATAAACATTTCTAATCCAGCAATAAGAGATTTATCATCAACAGATGTACAGAATGAAATATAATTATTCCAATCAGAATCTAAGAAACTTAAAGGCATTTCATCGCATCTTTCAACAAAGTTAGAACAAACTTCTTCTACAGATTTAAGATATGCTTGTTTACGTTCTTTTAAAATAAATTCAGGATTTATAGCTATTGCTTCTGAAGACATACCTTGTTTGATAGCTTTAGCTGTAGCTGTTCCTAAATCATTAGCAATACATTCTTTAATTTTAGTACAAGTAGTTTTAAGATACATCTGTTCATCTTTATTACTCATGATAAACATTTCAGGAGTTTCATTATTAGAACCATTACCAATAGATAACCAAGGAACTATATCAAACATATAATGTGAAGGTGTTCCAAATTTACCATAATCCCATGTACCACGATTTATAGAATCAGTAACAAGTTTTCCACTGTTTTCATTATAGATAAATTGACAACCTTCGAATGAAGAACCTGGAGTTCCACGGAATGAGATATTTCCTATTCCAGCTTCTTTTTTATCATGCATAAGTTTATGACTTATTAAATAAAGCATTCTGCTTACAGCAGCTTTACGATTTGGTTCTGTGTCTTCTTTTAAATTGTGACATGGACTGTAACCTTCATTAATGAAGTATCCACGTTTAACAAATTCATTCATTGTTTTTAAATCTTTAGGAGCTTTTCCATATTGATTTTTATTTCTATCGATATGTCTAGCTTTACCATCAGTTGTAGAAAGATCGAATGTTTTCTTATTATCTATAATTTCAAAAGCATTCATATATTCGACTGATTTGATACGATGATTTGAAAGTTTTACATAAGCTTCTCTACCATGACCTTTTGATAAATGATCAAGAGCTTCGTAATCGGTATATTCAGGATGTGTTTTGGATAAAGCTTCTAAACTTTTCATAGCTTTATTTTTATTTTTACCGAATAAGAAAATCAAATCATCATCGTTAAATCCAAAATATTTATTATTCATAGGAACATTCCCCTTATTCTAGTATATTATTTTGTCCTTCATCGAAAAAAAGAAGACTTATTATAATAAGTCTTCTTCAAATCATTTAGAATAATTTATTCTTCTTTTGGTTTATCTAAAGAAGCATTTGATGGTAACGGATCTATCTGATAATTTGAACAGAAATTGTTAATAGCTGCTGTACCGACACTTAGTATAAATGCCCATGCATCTTTTCTACGCTTTTCATCAAAATCTCTATAGTCTTTTGATTCTTTAGCATCTAATTCGCGACATCTATAATCATGATTACGCTGATCTTTAGCATTTTCCAGATCATTTTCACGCTGATTTTTGATATTTTCCAGATCTTTCTCACGCTGATCTTTGAGATCGGCATATTTTAATTCATTTTGCTGTTTCATTAATTCATGTTCACGAATTTTCTGATCTCTGATATCAGCTAAAAAATCTTCTCTGAGTTTTGTTTGATAATCCAAATAGTTTTTAAAACTTTCAGGATTCTTTTCAGCAAGATTTAATTCAGCTTCAGACAAATCACATTTGAATCCTTTACCATCTTCAGTAGTGTTGAAAATCATAAGATTTCTCCTTAATAAAATTATAATATTAAGAACTTATACAAATTCTTTACATTATAATAATATATAAAAGAAAAGTGGACAAAAATGTCCACTTTTAATTTTACTGAATAAATGATTTAAAAAGTGTGTCCAAAACATTGTAAGTAGTAATAAAATCACCGAAAATATAATCACAGATATAATCAAAAAAAGTCATGATTAAATTAGTTTCTCCAAAGAACATATCGTCTTTATCGAAAATTTTAACATTGTTTTTAAGATCATAAACATGATTAAAGAAATATCTTTTTAATGAATCACGTTTTACTTTAGATAAAGGTCTTGATGAAATATTTCTATACATTGTACTCATTGAAATAATATTTGAATTACAATGAGTTGCCATCCAAGATTGATCAAAAATAAATTCATCTAAACGTTTCACTTCATCTTCTGTAAGATATGAATCAGGATCATTGAAATCGCTACCGTTAAGAGTTCTAAATTTATCAGCAAATTTCGATAGGAAATCTTCTACAAAATGTGAAGTTTCTCTAAGAATAATTATAGAATTTTCAAATCCCATTGAAAGGATACTATTCTTGATGAGATTTTTATTTTTATTAAAATCTATTTTCTTAGTAATATTTTCATCATATTTAGATTCACCAAACATCAACATTACAAAGACATCAATTAAATCTATTGAACTATAAGGATCTGGTTTATAACCAACCTTTTTCCAAATTCTTTCAATAGTTTTATAAGCATCTTTTTTAAGATTTTCAAGAGAATGATATAATTCTCTAATTACTTGATCTTGAGAAACTGTTTTATTATTTCTCATAAATTTGACCTCGAAAAAAAGAACGAGTTTATTAAAACTCGTTCTTTAATTAATTTACATCAACAAATTTTCAATATAATTGTTGACATTAATTGATTCGACACCATTTGATGGAATATAAACATTTCCTGGTGTAGAATTATTTTTTAATTTCGACATGAAATCATTTTTAGATGATTCGTGTCCAGGATCAGATCTTCTAAAACCTAAAGATCTACTACTTCCTGCCCCAAATGATGATTTGTTAGCACTAGAAGCAAACTTTCCATATCTAGCACTAACAAAATCCCTTCGGGGGTTAACATTAATTCCTTTCATAGTTAACCTCCTTCCTATATAAAATATATAAGAAAGTTATACTACTTCACAAAGTTTTACATTGAAATCATTGAATTCTGAGCCATATAAGCTGCACCAGTTTCAAGCTGTTTCAACTGAAGAGCTTCAAGATCCATATTTGGTGAAAGTAATGTAATCATATTACCTACAGTCAACAAATCGCCTACAGTTTCAAGAATGATTTTAATAAGACATGCATCTGTTTCTTTTGGAACAATCAATGTTGTACAATTGTCAGGATCATTTCCATCAAACTGTTCAATCATATTTGTCATGATATTGTAAACAGATGGTGTTTCTTTTTCAATACATTCTCTCCATTTAGCCATAGTTTTCTTAGAATCACGATACATATTAAATAATGCATAGCGATAACCATTACCAAATGAGAATTCAATAGATTCAAGAATCAATTTTACAATCTGACGAACATTGCTATAATTTTCAGCAGCAGTAATATTGAGTTTGGCATCTGTAATCTTCTGCATAATTTCATCAACAAGATTGTTGATATTATGTTCGATATAGTGACAAACACTGATATTACTTCCGATTGAAACTCCACCATTCTTGATAGCGGATGAAACTGCCTGAACAGCATCATCGATAATAAGCTTTCTTGCATACTTAGCATTGTCTGTACGTCCACCACAATAATAGTAAGTTGTACGAGACTGAAGCTTTTCAATACGCATATTAAGATCTGCAACTGTCCAATCATTAAAATGATTTGTTGCTTTCTTAAGAGCTACAAGCTTATCATTAAGCATAGCAATCTTCTTATCAAATTCTTCTTTAACAGGATTTGTACCAATGAAGTTAACATCAGCATAACCAGCAGAAATATGTTCACATGTACCAAACATTCCTTCAATCTGTTTACAACGTGTTTCACGATCTTCTGCAAATGGAGAAAGTTTAGTATACATTGTCTGGAATGGATTAGCACGTACCATCATTCTGAGATCATCAAATTCTGCAGCATCAGCAATTTCTTTGTTACGAAGAACGATACAAGCGATATCAACTCTAGCTGGACGAGAATCTGGATCAGACTTAGGATCGTTAAGTTCCTGACCAAGAGAATTGTAATAAGTACCAGAAATACATTTGCGAAGATAATCTGCGATATCTTTATCATACTGTGGTGCAATTACAAACAATGGTCTATGCATATCAAATGCAACTGTTTGTACAATCTGCTTAAATACAGGAAGATCTGTAGCATAAAGATTACCATCAAACATGGCAATCAATGGTTTATCAGCTTCCCATGAAGTCTTATCAGGTGTATTAGCCATAGCTTCAAGATCAAGCAATCCCATTGAAAGTACATAAGCATCACTTTCTTTTACATATTCTTCTTCAGTATTTGAACGAAGAACAATTACATCACCACGACCATCAAGTTTATTTTCATAAAGTCTTGCAATTCTTTCACCAGTCAAATAATCATTGTTTGCTGAAATAGTTGCAATCTTAGAAAGCCACTTAATGATTTCTTCTTTTTCTTCTTTAGTAAGTTCATCTGATGAATTTACTTTTTTGAAAGATTTCTGATAAATTGGATTATCACGAATGTGGCTAATAATAACATCGCCACAGATCTTACAAATATTTCGAATACCAACTGGAGAGAATTTCCATCCACCTTCATTAGAAGTTTTGAAAATTTCTACAAGTTTAGTATAGAGAGCATTCTGAATAGGAATACCAGATGATGTAGAGTCACCAATCTTTTCATTCATATATTCAGAAGTCTGACGAATAATTTTGAAAATAGCATTAGGAATAGGCTGTGTAAACTTCATATTCTGAAGAATTGTATAACCATCCCTAGTATTATAAACTGGAACTTCCCGAGTATAATATGTTTGAACTAATGTGTTATCAGCATAAGGACCAATTGTGTGAGCTATGGCTGTTTCTGCAGCAGCTGAAATCTTTTTAATTTCATTAACAACCGCATCATTTTTCAAAATATTTGGGTTTGAAGATTTGTAATCCTTTTCCCCGAAACCAATATCAGAAATATTCATTTCCTGGAAATCACCACTAAATGATTCTTTAATTACACTTTCAGGAGAGTTTTCCAGTTTATTATCGATTTCATTAGCAAATTTTTCCATTTCGGCAGAATTTATTTCTCCCATTTTCTTTCCTCCATAACTCCTTTAGAGTTTTTATTAATTGTAACAGATTTTAAGTGTCCATCCTGAATATCACATTCAAGATTATGATCATCACAATAAGATTTGATTTTATCAACATCTAACGTAGATGATTCTTTGAACTCTGCAATAACAGATTTCTTTTTATTGTTTTGGATTACTTTAGTAATCTCTGGAACTTTATTTCTCGCTTTATTATTAGTTTCAAAATCATAAAGAGATTGATAATGATTAGCGAATTCAACATCGTATGGTGATGCTTCAGTTCCTGTATTCGAAAGACATTCTTTAGCGATTTCAGTAATGAAATCAATAAATGTCAAATTAGATTTGCTTGCCATTTTGAATATATTAATACTCCATCATAAAATGAAAAATTTAAGTATTACAATTAGGGTGTTTTAATGGTTGTCTTACGGTTAAATTCTTGTAACACTTTATTATCCATATTCATAACTTCGTTCCTAGTATATGCATTGATAGTTCCGTTCTTAGTAAAAGCTTCGTAAGAATTATCAATATTAGCAAACTCATTATTTACGATATTCTCAAAGTTAGGAATATCCAATTCTACCAATTGATCAAATGTGAAACGACCTTCAAGTAACTTAGAAGCATTAAGAATATTTTGCATGATTCTATCGGATTGCTTATCCATAACATCATGCGTAACTTTTTTCTGTTTCTTCTTCATTATCACAAATAGATTATTGTTTAATATGTCGTTATTATCATCTTGATCTTCTTTGGTAGAATTAGTTGTTGTTTCTTTTCCATTCTTAGCTTTGAGTGCGGCTATTTCTTTTTCTAGTCTTTCTAGTTTCGCCGCGCGATCATAAAAAAAAGTGTTTCAGGTTCTACAGGCAATAAGCCAAGTTCTGCTCCACAAGATTCTTCAGGACATTGTTTTCCATCAATAAGGTGACGAATACCGGAAATATTCATAATTGAATTCAAACGAGGATCGTCCATAAGTGTATTATAATCTTCTGGAGAAAGATTATAAACAGAATCAATAATACCATCAAGATCAGTGAATCTAATGTATGAAACTTTTGTAGCATTAGACTGATCATCGACAATATGTGGAACCATGAGAGATTTGAGATAAATATATTTTCTCAATTCAATCATATAATCTGGTAAACCAAATGTTGAATCGATCGATACAACCTGTTCTGTATCTTCATCAACATATTCAAGAGGTTTATCTCTGAATTTTTCAATAATTTCTGCAAGAGCAGCATAAGCCTGTTCAACATAAGGAACCTGAAGTTCGTAAATGAAAGAAGAAATAGGAAGTTTCTGCTGAATACGATAAATCTTATTAGCAGATTCTACAACTTTTTCTTTCTGGAATTCTTCATATACTTCAGCAGTAGATGAACCACTGATAGCTCCCTTATTAATATATTTAGCAAGCTTATCATATTCAATGTGCTTATTAAGTAAGAAACAAAGATCTTTAGAACCTACTGAAAGATCGTGTGTTGCTCCACAAGTAGCACATGTTAAACCAATAGTTGTTGGTTTCTGGAATGTAGCAGCATAAGCAGCAAAGAATAACTGTTGGAAATCTGGGAATTTGATAATTTCACCAAACAACTTATGTTTAGAAGGTTTATTTTCAAAACCAGATACAGAATAAATATGTTTATAGAAGATATCCATCTGTTTTTCACGTTTTTCCAAGAAAAGAAGGTTTTTATTATAAATGTAATCATCTGAAGAAGGATCGAGTTCATCTACCTTTTCGTCGATCTTACAAATATCTTTAATATCGACCCATTGGAAAGCAGTCATTGTAATAACTACACCAGAAACAACAAATGGTACAACTGAATAACTAGGTTGCAGTGTTGGAAGTACTGTAGTCATATAAATATTCTGCTGTTCTTTCTGTGTTTTCTTAGAAATATCAGTAGCTGTAATAGAATTCGTATCTTCAAGTTTAATGTTTCTAAGAACTTTAGCTACTTTAGCCGTACGAAGCTTGAAAGCTGTTTGTACACCATCGCCACCAAAATAATTATGTTCACGTGGTTCTTCAGCAGCCTTTTCAATAGCAGCTTCTACTTTTTCTTTTGTATCTTCAGAAGAATCGTCAACAATTTCAACTTCTTTATTATCGGAATTATTAACTTCTTCAGAATCTTCATAGTTATTATTGAATGTATCGATTACTTTTTCAGGTGTAAGTTCATCATCATCTATTTCACCAAGACGAGCTTCATTAGCTTTTCTGATTTCAATGTTTTCTTCACGAACACGCTGATCCATATCATCGGTAATTATTTCTTTTCCAAGCTGTGATTTTTCTTCTTCTGTTTCTTTAATAACTGCGGCTTCTGCAGCAGATACAACAGAAACTTCTTTTTCAACTTTAGGTTTAGAAACAACCTGTGGTTTAGGTTCTTTAATTTCTTCTTTAGGAGATTCTTCTTTCTTATTTTCTTTTTCTTCAACAATTAGTTCGTCTTTAACTACAGGAGTTTCTTCTTGAATTGGAGTTTGTTCCTCAGCCCAAGGAGCATCGTCAGTAGGACGTTTAGCTGTAATTTCAAGATTAATATGTGTTATTTCAGGTTCAGTATTTGAAATCTTAGCATCTTTACTAAGATTGTGTAATGCTTCTGAAGTAACAGGTGAAGCTTGTAATTCATCGATAGTTACACGTGGAGTATCTTCTTTTTCTTCATTGAATGCATCTTTAGATTCTTCTTTAGATTTAATCATCATTTCCATTTGAAGATTTTCACGTTCGATATCAGCTTCGGATTTTGTAGGAATTGCTTCTTTAGGAACACTAGAAGCTTCCATCTTCTCAATGAAGTCTTTTTCAGTCTTCATTTCTTCAGACATTTTATCCATAGGATTATATTTCTCCTTATAAAAAAGAAACTAGTTTATACTTAACTAGTTTCTTTTCCATATTTTTTATAAAATATTATTAAAATGGTGAATCAGCAAATTCTTCTTCACCACCATAATTTGAAGAATTGTTATAACCACCAGATCTATTACCAGCACTATGGAAGTTTTTGAAACAAGCACTGATATATTTGGTGATTGTATTAACAGCAGCATCCTGCATACGATAAATCATAGGAATCAGAGGATCCTGTAATTCTTTGAATGTTGTTACAAATTCATATGCTTCGATATCCGCATAATCAATCTTGAAATCAAGACTTGTTGAAGCTTCGATTTCACCTGATGGAACACGTGAATTGAATACAACTTCAACAGAATCATTCTTTTCAAGATCATGATATGAAAGACGAAGTCTTGGAATGCCATCATACATTTCTGTATCAATTATAAGATATCCTGTTGGAACTTCCTGTCCATCACGATAAGCTGATGTAGGAATCTTGTAAACTTCGTCAGACTGATAATTCTTACCAGCAGCATAAGCTTCACGACGTCTACCCATAATACCTTCAAGAAGGCGAGCAGCATCATAAGCTTTTGCAGGTGAAAGATAACATGTGAGATCAAGTACATTTTCGGAAGTAATTCCACGTTTAAAACGAAGAGTCAATTTTCCATCATGATACATGATATTTACAAAAGCATAAGCTTTTCCATCGGCAGGTTTCTTGTAGCTGAAAAATGTCTTAGACATCTGAGCATACAAATGATATACCTGATTTGATTTATTTTCATTAGATTCAACTGCCATATAAGTTTTACTCCTTAACCCATTGATTGAGCTGGGTCACGCTGCTGATTTTCTGCGGAATTTTCCATAGATTTTTCCAAACGAGGCTCGTTAAGACGACCATCCATTTGGTCACGAAGACTTTCATTACCACGGGCATGTTCTTCGTATTCTTTCATTTTATCTGAATTTGAATCACACATAATTAAACTCCTTTAATGCTTATGCATCTTTTTTATCTTCTGATTTTTCAACAGCTTTAATAGCGGCAACTTTAACTTCTTCACGATATCTTAAATCGAGAATATTCATAAGTGTTCCAAGAGCAGCATCAACATTTCCCATAGCACAAAGTTGTGCAGAAATAAGTGTACGTTGTTCAAATGTGTATTCAGATTTACCAGTCTTGTCGATTTTTTCATTATCTGTAGTAAGTTTCTTATTCAAATTTTCTGTGATCTCAAGAAACTTCTTATAATCATCAGATTTGATAATATCATGAATTTTTGTTCCAAGAGTTTCGAGTTCTTTAATTGTATCATCATTTGAAAGTGAATCTACAACTGTCTTTTCTTTAGTTTCAGCCATATTAGGCCTCCTTTCTTTATTATAAATATATAAATTTATCGTTCTAAATATCAAATTTTAATATCAGATATCTGAATTTCTTTAAATTTGATATTAAATTCATTAGCAAAATACTTTGCCTGTTCTATAATATAATCAAGATATTCCATTTCGAAATATTCTTGTTTAAACACTGGTTTTATTTTTAGAGAACGCATTCTCCATTTAACTAATGTTTCAACTTGTTTAGGATTATTACATTTATAAAGATGGAATAGATCTAAAAAGTAACCAACAGTCTCGCTGTTGTTGTACTCTCTACGCCGCCTAAGAAACGAATTGCTTATCCCAAACTTAACTATATCTCTACCTTTAAATTTTACTTTAATAATGTAGAAATATTTTAATGCTTTAGATTCAACTGGAATTATTCTTTTTCTTCCAGGTTTCTTTTTAACTACTTCTTCTGTTCCAAGAGATTTCTTTGCCATAGTTTATCATCCATGGACAAACGAGCTCTATCCGAATTCGAACTTTCAATTTGAGCTAATACTGTATTTGTAGCATCTGTAATAACATCAATCATTTCTTTGATATCTTTATTACTACAACCAAGATTTAACATAGCTTCTCTTTCAACAGTTTCAATCATATCAAGTTTAGCCATTTCTCCATTCAATTCAACATTATTCATAATGTCTTCTGTATCAATAGAGAATTCATTATAAAGATGATAGATTGGTTTTGTTATTCGAATTTCTCGTTCATTTCCTCCTTCATTATATAAATAATCTAGGATTGCAAATTTTGTATCAAATGAATAGACTAAATAAAAATCTTCATCAATCTTAGCATTTATAATTTCTGCTTGTTTTTCACAAATGCATAAAATTTCTTCAATGAAATCATGTTTTACATCATCGTTAAACTTAGCAAAGAAACCACATTTAGTAACATTGAATTCAAGATGTTTATTTACCTTTTTCATTACAATTTCAATTTTTTCCAAACCAATATAAAGAAGTTTTTGAAATACATCATTTATAAAATCGTTCAAAGCTCTTGTCCTGTTGTTAATATATATCCCTGTTTTCACTTCATTATTTATAAAATTTTCAACAGAAGTCGAGCCATATGTATTACAGAATATCGTGGTTCTATTATCAACAAATTCATTAATATTTCCACTTCTTTGTTTCTGCATATCTAATCGAGCATCAATATTATTATAGAATTTAGGATTGAATGAATTACCATAAATCTGCTCTTTAAATTTAGGAAATTCGCCTTTGTTATCAGCAAAGTTTATAATTCCACAAGAACCTGAAATCGATAAATCACACATTGATAGCCCCAGATCAACATAGCTATTTGGACGAACTACATGACTTGTTTGAAAAGCATATGTAGGTCTAATATATGCGATTTCTATAAAAGGTTCTATATTTTTAACAATAGCTTCCATATTTAAATCTTTAGGAAACTCAACATCACAGAAATAAACTGTTTTGTTAAACATTCTAGAATCTCTATCAATATCGACTATCGAATAATTTGTTATTAATGCTGCTATTTCTTGAACCTTTCTATCAGGTATTCCATTAATTCTTTCTATTTCTTTTATGAATAATTGAATAGTTCTTTTATAATCAATAAATCCTAATTCTTTTAAGTTATTTGATGGTTTAGTCTCTAACATATTTTCATTGAGTCTAATTCGATCAATAACTATTTCTCGCATATTCATAATATAATACCTCACTTATTACATAGAAGTAATATATAAATAATAAAAAAATAAAATAATGTAAATCATAGGGAGTATTGCTCTCCCTATGATTTATTTATAAATACTTATTTTCTTTTTGTAGAAACTGGTGTAGCAATCAATGGAATTTCTTTAATTACAACTTTATTAAACTGATGTTCAATATAATCATAATTTTTATCCATAGCTTTTCTTTTGTTCTTATTATTAATATAAAGAACACATCTTATACCAACATTATATGGAATAGGATAAGGTGTATATTTGCAAGGATTTACATTTACGATAGCAAATCTACTATTTATAGATCCGTAATTACCAACATTCGATTCTTTTCTACAATCAGTATCTTTGTAAATTAAATGATTAATGTCGATTGAATATGGTATAGTACCATATTGCTGTTTATAATAAGCAGCATAAGAATCATATAAATCTGAAAGATGCATTACGAATACCCATTCCTTCTTTCCATTAGCTGAATCTTTTTTACAGAAAAAGATATCGCTTATAGATATACCAAAACTAAAATAATCTTTTATATAAAATTCTTTATGATTAAAATTATGTTTTAATAACGATTTAAGCATACGTTTGACATTCTCATCAGTATGCTTAAATTTTTCTACAAAATGTTCACTGTATTTTTGTCTAAACATTTCTAAAGTCCATTGATTAGTTGTAAAGAAATTTACAATAAGCTGTGTAGATTTCTTAGATAATCTATGATACCATTTCATGACTACAGGAATTTCAATATACAATTTTTCGAAATAATCTGTAGCAATTATAGTTTTAGCTTCTGGAAGTTTTTTACAAACTTTTCCATATGTAGATGATGTTTTTACTTTAATCTTTTTATTTTCAGATTTTTTATTCACCTGTTTAGTAGAAGATTGATATAGTTTATTATCAACCTTCTTAGAATGTTCTTTTCGGCTACGAGCCTTGCTTTTCGGATTAGAATACGATGATTTATCAGTTCGTCTTCCATTAGTTCTACTCATATTTACTTTCCTCCTAGAATCTTATGAGTGTGCTTGTGCCCATTTTCTTAGTACTACTTCCTTCTGCTTGATATCTAGCTGGAGATAACAATAATGAAGAATACAAAGATGTAATAGGCTGTAAATGTTTTTGAATCATTGAATCTGTACGAATAAATGGAATTACCCATTCTGGTAACTTCTTAGTATTACCATTTACTGGAATAGCAAATGCTTTCAGACCAAAACTAGAAAAATCCATACCTAAAGAATTAACTCTAAATACATTTTTTCTAATCTTTTCTTTTATATCATTGAACTTAGGATCGATACGTTCCAGATCTTCTTCAGTCATGAGATTTGTATCAAACATGTATACAGCATCTCCAGGAACGATGTAATCGTCAGGATATAAAAGATTCCAAATACAACTTGCTCTTGCAGCAGTAGTTCTTACAGGATCTTTGATATTATTAATACCATTGTATCTTGTAAAAATACCAAAAGTTTTATCTCCTTCTTGAATAGATTTATCAATATGATCTTCGATCTCATGGACACCATGTAGAATGTTTACAGGATCATACTTATTGGCTCTTAGAACCATATTCTGAAGAAGATCAATGATATGTGTAGATACATATTCATTGAGACCAGATGAACCTAAAGAACGACCAGTAATAGCTAACTGTGCTTCTTCAGGAATCATTTTTCCTTCCTGAATAGTCTGAATTCCTATATAATTTTTCTTTACAGGGAATAACAGAATAATTGGGAAGAAGAATTCATTTTTCATATACATAAAGAATCTGTCTTCAGGATGGAATGAATTACAGCATTCTACATAATTATGGCAACACTCATCGAGAAGTGTAGTAACCAAAGATACGAATATCATCGTCATTCTAATCTGTACATTCATATCATCCATAAGATTTTCTTTACCATATATTTTCAATGTATTCAAAACTATTTCATAAAGTGATGGCATTGTTGAATCTGTATCTCCAACAACACAACACTTTCTTTTACGAGTCTTATACTTTTCAACACGATTATAATTAATAACAGTTGCAAAAGCAAAGATTTTCATATAATCTGTAAGTTGTTCCAGATCAGTTTTCATTCCTTCTGGAATTTCATAAGGATTGATAAATTCGATTCCATTTTCAATAAGTCTATTAACTAAATCATAAACTTTCTTATTACGTCTAATTAATTCTACAGGATTGTTTGCATAATAAAAAGCTATACGTTTCCAATCTGGCATCATTTCAAACATTAAGAAAGACGATTGTGTGAATTTATTAAGACTTTTTCTAATACCAGCAACATCTTTAGTCATAAGAATGAAACGGGTTCTACAATCTTCTGGAGTAGGAATATAATCGATAATCGAAAGAGCTTCTGGAGTAAATAATGATTCTTTGATTTTAAAAATCTGATTAATCCAAGTCATTACTTCATTTACATTTTCAAATGCAAAATTTCCAGCTAAGAATCTTTCAATAGTAAATACTTGTTCAGAAATAAAGTTACGAGCCTGTGCTGTAATAGATCCACCCATATCAATATTCGAAATGAATGAGGATTGCATTGTAGAAGCTCCGTAAATCGAGTTAGTATTAGCTTTTACCTTATTCTGTTTATTATTATATTCGCGGAAATCATCCATATTACCTGCATTTTTAGCTTCAAGCATTTTCTTCTTAAATACAGCACGAGAATCCATCCAATCAGTAATAATGAAATAACTTGCAGGGTTCCAATTCTCTGTTAAAGTACCATTTGCAAGAATATTCAATTTATCTTTTTCAATTTCCAATGGAATTGTATTTGGATCTCTTTCAAGTTGCCATTCATATCTATACAAATTTCTACAATGAGCTACTAATTTCTTTCCGGCTGTTTTACGTTCGACAATGTCATTTACATAATTTTTCAACCATTCATCATTGATTTTTCCATTATAGGTTGTTTTAAGAGTTTCGAATACTTTCTGTTTATATTCGTCAAGTAAAGTCATTTAAATTCTCCTATATATATTACACATTATTGTTTTCTAGTATTTAAATATATAAATAAAAAAAAAGAAAGCTATTAATTAAAATAGCCTTCTTCTCATTGTGTTTTAAAAACTACTAGATGTTTGATCTGGAAGAACTTTATCCAATATAACTTCTCCACCATAAATGATTCTATCCCAAGCAAGTTGAGATTTTTGAACATTTAAACGTTCCAATTCAAGTTCTTGTTGTCGTATCTGCTCACGTTCTTCGAATTCAGCTTTACGTTTAATTTCACGTTCTTCGAATTCAGCTTTTCGAGTAGCTTCTCTTTCAGCAATATGAATTTTTTCAGTTTCCAATCGACTTTTGTTCTGTTCTTTAATTTGTTCGATAAGATTATTAGCTATAGCTTCTCTAGCTTTATTTTGTTGTTCTAATAAAGCTTTAAAACTTTCAGGATTAGTTTTAGCTAATTCTAATTCCTCAGGTTCAAGTTTCATTTGAAAACTATTTGTTTTTTGATCGAAAATAAATTTCATACAAAATTTCTCCTTAATAAAATTATAATATTAAGAACTCATACGAATTCTTTACATTATAATAATATATAAAAGAAAAAAAAG
>OCVV011309536.1_pt1 | contig 94731 bp, 102 predicted proteins | sample 1539721 | NCBI WGS metagenome assembly OCVV01 (sample SAMN02144230, study PRJEB22623) | gut metagenome | biome: sheep rumen | host: Ovis aries | place: New Zealand
ATTTATATTAATACTTTTTAGCTTATTATTAATATTTTCATCATCTAATTGTATTTTATAATTTAAAATATCATTAAATGATTCACTTATTTTTTCTATTTCAGTAACTTTATGATTTAATAAACTAATTTTATCATCTAAGTTCCTATTATAATTATCAGAACTTAATAGATTAATTAAAGAATTGTCATATTCTAAGTTAATGATATTAGTCGATACTTCAATTACCTTTTGTAAATATTTTAATACTTCATTATGTTCATTTTGACTAATAATATATTGATCATTTTCAAAATCATTTAAGCTTATTTTATCAATTGTTTTATTGTTAACATTTATACTGACTAGCTTAATATCATTACTCATTTTTTTTATTTCATTATTTGAAATCACAGTAAGCATCATACCAAAAAGCAAGAATAAATTACCAAATACAAATATAATTATGGCAGTTCTTTTCATATCACACCTACTCCTTAATATAAGTATAGCATAATAAAAATAAAGAATACTGTGTTTAGTAACAAAATAAAGCTCATTTACACATTTTTTACATATTACTTTACACTTACATTTCTTTTATTATAAAAAAAAGCATAGTTATATTCCTATACTTTTAAATATTTTCTTACTGCACTTGATGAACCAATCATACCAACTAAAGCACCAATCAACACAATAAATAAAGATATTTTAAATACAATAGTTGATGGTGGTAAAAGAGCTATAATATCTGTAAGTAATTTACCATTTAAAATATCAAATACCCAGTAATAACCATATACAACTAGAACAATTGGAATAATTGAACCAATAATACCAATAAACATTCCTTCAAAAATAAATGGCAATTTAATTGATGAGTTTGATGCACCAACTAGACGCATAATAGATATTTCTCTTTTTCTGGAAAATATAGTTAATTTAATAGTATTAATAATTAAAAAAACTGTTACCACAATTAAAGCTACTACAGCTACAAAGGAAAATTTTTCAATACCATTAAATGCTAGTAGTAATTGTTCAACCATTCCTTCACCATATTTAACTAAAGTTATCTTGGATAAGTTTTTAATGGCTGTTGCTGTTTCACCAATTTTATTAGCATCAATTACCTTAATGGTATAAATATTTTGTAAAGGATTTTCTTTATCATCCCAGTTTTCCATAATATTTTCAAATGTATCATTACTTTCCATCATTTCTTTTTTTATTTCTGCTTTATCTTTAAAATCAACTGTATCAGGATCTACATTATCAATACCTTTAATTTGCGTTTCAAGTGATTTAATATCAAAATCATCAGCATCATTACTGACAAAGGCAACAATTGATAAATCTTTTTTTAACTTTGCTGTTGCATCTTCTACGTTATAAGTAATAACTAATGCAACACCAACAATAATTAAGGTAATCATAACACATGTAATTGAAGCAAGGGATAATGAGAAGTTTCTAAAAACACTTTTTAGGGCATCTCTTATACTTCTTCCGATAACTCTAAAGAACTTCATCAACATACTCCCCTTTCTTATAATCTTTAAATAAATGGCCATCTTTTAATGCTATAACATGTTTTTTCATAGTATTGACAATTGTTTTGTCATGAGTAACCATAAGCACAGTTGTGCCTTCCTTTTGATTAATATCTGAAAGTAATTCTACAATTTCAAGACTTCTATGAGCATCTAGATTTCCGGTTGGTTCATCACATATTAACACTCTTGGTTCATTAACAATAGCACGAGCAATTGCTACCCTCTGCTGTTCACCACCAGATAAATTATCTGGATACTCTCTTATTTTACTCTTAAGTCCAACAAGTTCAAGCGATTTTAAAACCTTAGGTCTGATTTCTTTTTTGCTTTCACCTATAGCTTCAAGAGCAAAAGCAACATTCTCATAAACTGTTAATTTAGGTAATAAGCGATAATCCTGAAAAACAATTCCTAGTTTTCTTCTTAATTTATATACACTGCGATTTCTCAATCTACCTACATTAATACCACCCAAAGAAATAGTTCCCTTAGTAGGTTTTTCTTCACGGTATAAAAGCTTTATTAAAGTACTTTTTCCACTACCTGAACCCCCAATAATAAAAACAAAATCTCCTTTTTCTATATCCAAGTTTAAATCATATAAAGCTGTAACTCCATTTTTATATTGTTTGGTAACATTTTTAAACTCTATTAATCCCATCTATGTTATCACCATACTTTCATAAAAAATTATAACATACAAAAAAGGAAAATAATATATTTTCCTTTAATTTTTTTATTATTTGTTATTTATTTACTTGAAGTATATTTTTTAGTAACTAAGTATCCTATTATAGCAAAAATGAAAAACAAAATTACTAAAGCATAAACAAAGTAAGTAAATCCAGATAATGTATCACGAAAGAATGGTACAATTATTTCCATAACTACCTCAATAAGTATTTTGCAGTTCTTACCATTTGAGCACTATAACCCATTTCATTATCATACCATGCAACAATTTTTACTAACTGTTTATTATCTACATCAAGTACTTTTGTTGATAAACCATCAACAACAGCCCCAAAATATGAGCCAATAACATCACTTGAAACAATTGGATCATCTGTATACATAATTGTCTCATTCTGATTATTTTTAAATAAACTATTAATTTCCTCAGCAGTCGTATTTTTCTTTAACTCTAAAGTTAAATCAATAACTGAACCAGTTGGTACAGGAACACGCATCGCATTACCATCAAGTTTACCTTTAAGTTCAGGAATTACTTCCCCTATAGCAGATGCTGCACCCGTTGATGCTGGGACAATATTAGCAGCACAAGCTCTTCCACGTCTTGCATAAATTCCTTTTTTATGGGCAACATCAAGAGTTGCCTGATCATTAGTATAAGCGTGAACTGTTGTCATAAATCCTTTTTCAATACCAAGATTATCATTAAGAATTTTAAGAACTGGAGCAAGACAATTGGTTGTACAACTTGCAGCTGAAATTATTTTCTCAGTACCATCAAGAATTTCATGATTAACATTATAAACAATTGTTTTTAATTCTCCTTTTGCAGGAGCTGATATAATAACTTTTTTAGCACCGGCATTAATATGTGCCATAGCTTTATCAACTGAGGTAAAAAGACCTGTACACTCAAATACTAAATCAATACCAAGTTCTCTCCATGGTAAATTTTGTGGTTCTTTTTCACTATATACCCTTATTTTTTTACCACGTACAATAATATTTTCCTCATCATGTGAAATACTATCAACCTCATAATTACGATGATTAGTATCATACTTCAATAAATATGCTAATTGTTCAGCATCTGTTAAATCGTTAATTGCTACAACCTCCATTTTAGGATCATCATTCATTAATCTGAATACTAATCTTCCTATTCTTCCAAAACCATTAATTGCTACTTTCATTTTTATCATCCTTTCTTTTTTATAATTTTATAGCTTATTATAAGTTAAAACATCCTCCACCAATAAATTCACGAAGTATTGAATCAGAAGGTATTGACTCACTAGGTATTGGTAAAAAGATATTTAATACCCGCAATAACCTTACAGCTTCTGAATAATTAGGGTCATCAGGTTTAACAGAATACAAAAGAGGCATTACATATGTTTTTAAGATACCAAATTCATAAATCAAGGCTGTATTAAATACAAAATCAGCTTCATCTTGATATGGAAAGATATATTTTTCTTCCCCAGCACGAACGTCTTTCCATATCTTTAATGTTTCTGAAACATTATAGCCTCTTGTTCTATTATCTCTTATCATTCTTCTTAATAATCTCGTATCAGTAAGATATATTCTATTATCACGATCTATATTAACAGCTGTTAATGGTGATAAATATATTTTATATTTATATTTCCTATCTACTTCAGTAAGTAACTTAGGATTTAGAGCATGAATACCCTCAATTAATAAAATATCCGTTGGAGCTAAAGTCATTTCATTTTTAAATTTTTTCTCACCACTATAGAAATCAAACTTTGGCATTTTAACTGTTTTTCCATCCAATAAATCCTTAATTGTTTTATTAAATAATTTTAAATCTAGAGCCTCAAGACATTCAAAATCATATTCACCATTAGCTTTTTTAGGTGTATCAACTCTATCTTTAAAGAAATCATCCATTGATATCATTTTAGGAGTTAATCCAAATCCATATAAATACATGGCTAATTTCGAACAAGATGTTGTCTTACCACTACTAGAAGGACCAGCAATTAAAACAACCTTTACCTTATTTCCACTATTTTTTATCATTTTTACTTGATCTAATATTTTATTATTCATCATTGTTTCACTAATTCTAATTAAATAATTAATATAACCAGCAGCTACAACATTATTTAAATCACTAGCTGTTTCAATATGAACAAGTTTACCCCAGTCTTTTTCTTGGTGAAAAACTTCAAATAATTTCTCGTGATGAACATAATCTGGAATTTTACCAGTACTAGCATCAGGATATTGTAAAATAAACTCATTTTCATCTAAATATGTAAGTTTAAACTCCTCCATACATCCCGTTTCACTAGGAGTCTTAATAGTTACGTAATTAAACATATTTCCAATCTTATATAAATGTACATATGTACTTGTAATGTATTCTAATAAACGAACTTTTGTTTTATCATTGTGTTTTTTAAAATACTCTATTGCCTCATTTTTTAATACAGTAACTCTATTAATAGGTAAGTTTGCCTCTACTAATAAATGCATTTTCTTTTCAATATTATTAAGTTCTGTTTTAGTAATATTTTGTGATGTTTCAATACATATAGCCTTATCAACAGAATGTTTTACAGTAATAACATTTTTTTCATGATATATTTCATTAAATGCATAATTAAGAAGTAATATTAAGCCATTAACATATACACGATTAGCCATATGATTAGTTAAATCTAAAAACTCAATATTATCACCATTTTTAGGAGTATTATTTAATTCACTGACTACACCATTTACTCTAGCAATAATCGGTTTTCTTTTTTTTGAATTAAACATTTTCGATATTTCTAAAAGTGTAGTATCTTTACTTACTTCTATTTCCATGCCATCAATTTGTACTTTAATATTCTCTACCATAACCATCTTCCTATTCTATTTAGAGTATAACATCTAAAATGATAAATGTAAATTAAATAAATTATAAGATTTAAAAAAACTGTCAACTAAAAGTATAAAATAACGGTTACTACATAATCTAGTATAGGTGATAAAATGAGTTTAATACCTATTATTGTTGATAAAGAACAAAATGGTGAAAGAAGTTATGATATTTACTCACGACTTTTAAAAGATCGTATTATTTTTTTAAGTGGTGAAATAAATGATGATGTAGCTAATACTATTGTTAGTGAACTACTTTATTTAGATTCTATTAATCATAATGATATTTCTCTTTATATTAATAGTCCCGGTGGCTCTATTACCAGTGGTATGGCTATTATGGATACCATGAATTATATTAAAAGCAATGTATCAACTATTTGTATTGGCATGGCCGCTAGTATGGGAGCTTTTCTATTATCTTGCGGAGAAAAAGGAAAAAGATATATTTTGCCCAATGCTGAAGTTATGATTCATCAACCACTTGGTGGTGCTACGGGACAAGCTACGGAAATTAAAATAGCAGCGGAAAGAATATTAAAGTTAAAAGACAAATTAAACAAATTACTTGCCAAAAACACTGAACATACTTTAGAAAAAATTCAAATAGATACTGATAGAGACTATTTTTTAGATGCAAAGGAAGCCAAAGAATACGGCATTGTGGATAAAATACTTTAAAAAAAATATCCACAATTATTGTGGATAAAATTTTAAGGACTTAGTCCTTTTTTTCATTCTCTTTTATTCTATTAGCTATTTCCTTTATTTTTCTCATTCTATGATTTAGACCAGATTTCGTTATTGGTTTTCCTATTTCTATGGTCATAATCTCACTTAATTCTTGTAAAGAACTTTCTGGATATTTCATTCGATATGTAGCGGCTTGTGCCGTTTTTTCATCTAAAAAATCTTTCCCTAGTTTTTCATAAATCAAATTAATATCATCTATTTGCATATTACATGTATTAATTATTTTTTCAATATTAGCTTGTTCCATATTATTAAGACGATTAGTCATATTCTTGTGATCTCGATATATTCTTATATCTTCATAATACATTACAGCATCGCTGGCCCCTATAATTCGCAAAAAATCACCAATTTTTTCAGCCTCTTTAACATAAACCATATATTTTTTATCCTTAGGAATTAGTTTACAATTTAAATAATATTCATTAAGTAAATTATTCACAAAATTAGCTTCCTCCACTGAATCTATAAAAAACTCCAAATGATATCTACTAGTCTTAGGATCATTAATACTACCACAAGCTAAGAATATTCCTTTTAAATAAGCCCTTTTTTCTTCATCTGAATCCAATAGATAATTAGGCACAACTGATAAATAGTTATCACCACTATCTAATATACCTAAGTCTTTTAAAATAAAGTTTATTTTTTCAGTTACTTTAATAACATAAAGCCTATTACGATTAAAACTATTATTTTTATCTAAAATAGTTACAGCAATATTATAAATATCAGATATCAATGTGTAAATACGTCTAGCTACCTTTGAGTTTTCTGTAGTAATAGTAATACTTTCGTTATTAATTTTTCCACTATTACGAATAATAGCCGAAAGCAAGGCCATATTTTCATCTCTCGTTCCTATAAAAGAGGCTACTTCATTTTTGACATTGATTGTAAAAGAAATCATTTTTTCACATCCTCATTATTATATTTATCTTTTTTATGGCTTAGTAATATTAATACTAATCCAACAATAAAAAGGATAATAGATATTACTTGTGCCATGCGAATAGAACCTAACATCAAACTATCAGTACGAAGTGATTCAACAAAAAATCTAACAACACTATACCACATTAAATATATTCCCGTAATTACACCTAACCTGATTTTTTTATTTCTTCTTAAAATCATTAATACAATAAAACAAATAAAATTAAGAAGTGATTCATATAAAAAAGTAGGATGATAATAATTTCCGTTAATGTACATACCATCAATAATAAATTTAGGTAGATGAATACTTTCTAAAAAGACTCTTGAAACAATTCCACCATGAGCCTCACTATTAAAGAAATTTCCCCATCTCCCAATAACTTGACCAATTACTAATGCTGGTGCACAAATATCCACCATTAAAGTTAAAGAAAGTTTTTGCTTTTTACAATAAATATACATTGCAATAATAGCTCCGATAATACCACCATGAATAGCAAGTCCTCCATGCCATACCATCAATATTTCTAAAGGATTTGCAAGATAATAATCTAAATTAAATAAGCAATAATATATTCTCGCACCAACAAAGCCAAATAGAATAGCATAAAAAGCCATATTTGAAAAACTATCCTTGTTGATTTTTTTTCTTTTTATTTCGACATATGCTACAATTATTCCTAATAAGACACCTAAAAACATTGTAATTGAATACCAATATATTTTAATAAAACCAAAATCAATTGCTACTCTATCCATAATCCCTCCTTGCCAATAGTATATAATAGAATGATTAAATTTACAAATAAAAAGCCTAATTATATGATATAATTTAAATAGTAGGTGAACTATGGATGACGATAAAATAAAAAGTAAACGAAAAATACAAGATATACTTATGGAAATATCCGTTCTCAAAAAATATATTAATGAATTAGGAAATAATTCCAAAGGTGAAAAATTAGAAAATTATATTGATAAATTAAAAAGTGACGCATTAAAAGCAGAAGACACAATTAATAATATTTATACCAAATACTTGTCATAAAAGGAGGTTATTATGTTACAAATTAATCCTAGTGAATTTCTAAGATTAGCTAGATTGATGAATTATTCCCTAGATACAATTGATGAAAATATTAATTATCTAAAAAAGAATAATTCGAATTTCCAAATACCAAACATAGAAATTAATGAATTAAGTAAAGCCATAAATATTATTAAAAACGATACATTATTTTTAACTAAAATAATTGATGAGTTTGAAAAGGCAACTAAAGAAGATATTGATAGCCTATTATCTTATAAGCATAGTGATAGCTATTATAAAGAAAAAATATTACAGCGATATGCTGAACTAATATGTAATCAAGATAGTTTAAAAAATCAAGAAATTCTTGCACTATGTTATCAAAAAGATGATGAATTAGCTAAATATTGTCAACGACAACATTTTATTAACAATTATGCAACATATCTAAATGGATTTAAACCGGAGAAGTTTGGATTAAAAATAGAAAATATTGAGAAAGAACTAATTTATATTTATGACAATAAAGGGCCTAGTGAAGCTTATAATGTAATGCATGCCCTAGTTAATAATTGTCCAGCTAACTATTTTGAATATGATTTTAAACCAAGAACACCTATAAAATCCAATAACTACTATGATTATAATAAAAATACCATTAATAATTATCTTACTAACTCTGAAATCATTAATATTAATGGCTATGATTATGAAATAGCACAAGTTCTTCCAAAAGATTGTACTAATATTGAATATTTAGCTTATAATTTTGCTAAGGCTAATACAATTAACACAATGCGCACTCTTCCAGATAAATATTTAGAATTGTGTACCAGAGGTAACTCTAATACTATAATTTTAACATCGAGTACTAAGGCAATGAATAATTCTGGTAATTGGGCTGGTTATTATCAACCTTCTTCTCTATTTAATAAAAATACTAATATGATAGTAATTGATGTCCATGCTAGTTTTAATAACAATGAATACTATACACAAAACACAATTATTCACGAAATGGGACATAAGTTTGATGATATGATGTATAGTAAAAATATAATTGATAGATTATTTGGTAAAACAAGCTATACCGTAGCCAACGAAGAATGGCAAGATAACTTCAACAAATATAAAAATGTTTTAAATAGTATTAATAATAACGGTTATACTAATTACCCGAATGTTAATGAATTCTTTGGGGATGCTACTGTTACCTATTTCAAAAATCCACAAGCCCTAAAAACTCTTTGTCCTGAAGTATACCATTCAATAAATAAAATGCTTGGAGAGGAATATGGTTATAGTTATCATGATAAAATTCAACAAATTTTAGCAGTATAGGAGATTTTATGTTTAATAAAGATAATAATAAAAAAGTAAAAAAATATCAAATTTTGAATCAAGTTTACTATAAGCAAAATAATCATACTCTTTTAACTCCTAATTTTGTAATAATGCTTAATAAATATTATGAAAGTAAATATATGGATGAACACATCGATTATGATGTAAATATAAAATCATATATAAATAAGAAATGGGAAAATAATATAAAAAAAGAGTATAATAATAATTTTATTAATTTATATCATCATGGTTCAATATTCATTAATAAAACGAAATTTTCTTTAAAAGACTTTTATATAGTTTTTAAAGATGATAAGAATGCTTTTCATCTAATATGTACTAATTCCCAATATCATAATATTAAATGTGAGTATAATAAAGCTGTTAAACTTATTGATACCACAGCCTTTATAAAAATAATTGAAAATAATGAAATTAAAGATAATACTATTATTATTCATGACATAAATGAATTAGAAAGGATTGTTATGAACTGGGATGGTTTTATTCATAATATGACTAGTGAAACCGACGCTATAAAAAACAAAATGATGATAGGAAATGAGAAAAATGAATGAAAATATTATAAAAATATATGATAATAATGGTTCTGATGAGGAATATCAAGTATTAGCTGTTTTAAAAAAAGAATTTGACTATATCATATATACAGATTTAAATAATGATAATATAAAAAAGAACATACAAGCTATAAAAGTATCTTCGAACAATAATAATGAAGTCATACCTATTAATAAAAAAGAATGGCAAATGTTAGAACAGGAATATCTTAATTTAATAGAACACTAAAAAAGTATTATAAACTTTCACATTTATAATACTTTTTTTAAAAATTCACCAGTATAACTATTCTTAACTTTGGCCACTTCCTCTGGAGTTCCCATGGCAACAATATTACCACCACCACTTCCTCCATTTGGTCCTAAGTCAATAATGTAATCTGCTACCTTAATAACATCCAAATTATGTTCAATAACAATAACCGTATCACCATTATCTACAATTCTTTGCAAAATAACTAATAATCTCTTGATATCATCAGTATGTAATCCAGTAGTAGGCTCATCTAGAATGAATAAACTTTTTCCTGTTGGACGTTTTTGTAATTCTTTAGCTAATTTTACTCTTCCTGCCTCACCACCTGATAATGTTGGTGCACTTTGTCCTAATTTAACATACCCAAGTCCAACATCTTCCATCGTTTCTAGTTTATGTTTAATCTTTGGAATATTAGAGAAAAATTCTAAAGCTTCACTAACACGCATTTCTAAAACATCAGCAATATTTTTTCCTTTATATTTTATTGATAATGTCTCACTATTATATCGACTACCATGACATACTTCACAAGGTACATATACATCTGGTAAGAAATGCATTTCTATCCTTTTTACACCATCGCCCCAACAAGCTTCACATCGACCACCTTTAACATTAAAAGAAAATCTGTTTTTTCCATAGCCTAACATTTTAGCTTCTTTTGTATTGGTAAATAAATCCCTTATATCATCAAAAACACCTGTGTACGTTGCTGGATTACTCCTAGGCGTTCTCCCTATAGGATTTTGACTAATAAAAACTAATTTATCAATATTATCCATTCCATTAATCTTATCATATTCCATCGGTTTTTCTTTGGAACGATATAATTTATTACTTAATGCCTTCATTAATATTTCATTAACTAAGCTTGATTTTCCACTTCCTGATACTCCTGTTACACAAGTAAAAGTATTAAGAGGAAATTTAACAGTTAAGTTTTTTAAATTATTAGCTCTTGCACCCACTATTTCAAGATATTTTTTATTACCCTTGCGACGTTTTTGCGGAACAGCAATTTTATATTCACCAGTCAAATATTTACCCGTAATGCTATTTTTATTCTTCATAACCTCGGTAGGAGTCCCACAAGCTACAACATACCCACCATTATCTCCAGCACCAGGTCCTATATCTACTAAATAATCAGCAGCTAACATTGTATCAGTATCATGTTCAACAACAATCAATGTATTCCCAAGATCTCGCATTTCTTGTAATGACTTTATAAGTTTTTCATTATCTTTTTGATGTAATCCAATACTTGGTTCATCTAAAACATATAGAACACCCGTTAATCTTGAACCAATTTGGGTTGCTAATCTAATTCTTTGACTTTCTCCTCCAGATAATGTACCTGCAGAACGTGATAATGTTAAATAATCAAGTCCCACATTATTCAAGAAGTTTAATCTATTTTTTATTTCACTAATAAGTAAACCAGCAATTTCTTCCTCATTTTTAGTGAGTTTAAGATCATTAAACCAAACTAAAAGATCTTTAATAGACATACATGTAACGTCAAATATATTTTTTTTATCCACAAAAATGTTTAAAACACTATCATCAAGTCTTGCACCATGACACTTTGGACACTCTAATTCAATCATATAGTTGGATAACCAATCTCTAATCCATTCACTAGATGTTTCCATAAATCTTCTCTCTAGATTATTTATAATGCCCTCATAAAAACCATTACTTTTCATGACATTACCACTTTTGGTTATTATTTTAAATTCAATCACATCAGGTGAACCATAAAGAATAATATCTTGCTTTTCTTTGGATAATTTATTAAATGGTTTATTCATATCAATGCGATAATGCTTACATACTATTTCTAATTTTTTGTAATCAATGGATTCCTTATCATCAGATAATGTGACAATACAGTTTTCATTTAAACTTTTATCTTTATTAGGAATAATTAAATCGGCATCAATCTTTAATTTAGTACCTAATCCTTTACATTCCGTACAAGCACCATACGGACTATTAAAACTAAATAATCTTGGTTCAAGTTCTGGTAAAGAATAATTACATTCTGGACAAGCATATTTGGTTGAAAAAAGAATTTCTTTTTCTCCTACAATATCAACTACAACCTTACCATCTGCTTTATTAGTAGCAAGTTCAACTGCTTCATAAAGTCGACTTCTGATATCTTCTTTAATAACAATACGATCTATAATAATATCAATCTTATCTTTAATATTTTTTTCTAATTCGATATTTTCTGATAAATCAATATTTTCGCCATTAACACGTACACGAATAAAACCCTCTTTGCGAAGAGAATCAAATAAATCTTTATGAGTACCCTTCTCCCCATGAACCACAGGTGACATAATTATCATTTTAGTACCAACGGGATACTCTAATAATTTATTTACTATTTCCTCGATTGTTTGACTTTTAATTGGAACATGATGTTTTGGACAATAAGGAACACCAATTCTTGCAAATAAAAGACGTAAATAGTCATATATTTCAGTAACTGTACCAACTGTACTTCTAGGATTATTATTAATCGATTTTTGATCAATGCTAATACTTGGTGATAATCCTTCAATACTGTCAACATCAGGTTTTTCACTTCCTCCTAAAAATTGTCTAGCATATGATGATAAACTCTCGATATAACGACGTTCTCCTTCTGCATAAATTGTATCAAACGCAAGAGATGATTTACCACTACCAGATAATCCAGTCATAACTATCAATTTATTTTTTGGAAGCTCTAAATCAATATTTTTTAAATTATTCTCTCTTGCACCTTTAATTATTATTTTATCCATAATACACCCTCAAATATCAACTATTATATCATATTTTTTTTATTATCTAAACAAATAAAAAGACCAATTTTTGGATATTTAAAAAAAAAAGACTATTTCTAGCCTTATTTCATCATATTTGTAACATTTCCTTGATTTAATCCTGTACCACCAACATTGCTATTAACCGAATTATTATTTCCAATTGAACCTGCTGTATCAGCACTCTGAACATTAGTTACATATTGTTTAACATTATCACGAACATTCATAACACTTGCTTGCATTTGTGTAATACTATCTTTTACACCATCAATAGTTGGTGTAACCATATTTTTAGCTCTATCACTATCCCAACCACTAGATATATTCGATTCCATATTACTACAAATAGTTCTAAGTTCATCAATACATTTATCTATTTGATTTAATTCAGCTAGTACCATATCAGTATTAATATAAAAATTCATATTTCCTCCTTTAACTATAGTTTATTTGACTAAAATCCGTATTCTTTTCTTCTAAGAATTTAGCTATAGAATTTATATTTGCATTAATTTTATCTAGATTAGCTAATATATTTGTAAAATCTTTTTCACGGCCAGCTAATTCATTTTCAGAACCTGTCCAGTTAGCTTTTATTACTCCAATATGAGATTCTATTTCCCCACGAATTCTTTCTACATTATTGGCATGTTCTTTAAATGATTGTGTTATTTCTGCTAAATTTCCTGCATTAAAACTTATCTCTGCCATATTCTCTCCTTTCTCTACTCTATTTAAATGTAACATGTTATTTTTAATATTTCAAGTTTTTATACTTATATTTACAACTAACTTATCAAATATTTACACGTATTTTAAATATAATCATCTACGCTAGTAAAACCATGTTCATAAATATTATAATTAACATTTTCAATAGTTCTTGTTACCTTATTTTCTAAAACATTTTTTTCGACATTTTCTATGTATGATTTTACTTTAACGTTAATATAACCATTACTACTAATTGATACACTATCAATTTTTTCATATTTTGTTCGATATTCGATTACATTAAATGTACTATCAAGTGGCCTAGGTAAAACTTCAACGGGACTACTATAATTTTCACCAATTTTCATTTTCCAACTATTTAAAACACTATCAAATTTATTAGCATTAGCTTTTAATTTCTCTTTTGCCTCATTAATTTTTTTTATATAGTCTTCAAGATTATTTTGAATATCATTTATATCTTTTTTTATTAATTCAATATTATTACCACTAGCATTTTGAAAAACATTTTGTAATTCAATCACATTTTGAGAAATAGTATCTAATTTTTCTAAGGCAACATCTAAATTAACATAACTAGTAGAATTAATTAAATAATTATTATAATAATTTTCCACAATATCACCTATACCTCTACCCAATATTCATCATCCTCATCAACAGGATTGATTCTCGCTTCATAGATATTACCTTCATCATCTCTTCGTACATCATAGACACCATAATTACCAGTAGGTAATTTTTCTTCTTGCCAATTATTGTATTGATAATTATTGCTAGCATTACTTTCACTACTATTATAGTAATCATCATAATTATTAGTATAATTCATTTGGTCTTTTTTACTTTCTTTTTTCTTTAAGACCACTGTTACTCCCAACGCCACAAATAAAATTCCAAGTAATCCAAATAGACCTTTATTCTTTTCAAATAGCGATAAACTAGTTTTACCATTATTCTGATTATTATCAAATAGTGAATAACTACCATCAGAAGTATTATCATTTAAATATAACCACTTTTCATATTCACCATCTGGTGATAATCTAAAGGCCACCACTTTTCCTTGATTATCATATAAAACATCGTAAATATAATAATTACCTGCAGTGAATTTGCCAATAACATTACCATACATATCGTATATATCATAATCAGGATTATTAATAACAAAAACTCCATTTTGTGTCTTTATATAATTAACTTTACTAATATTACCATCAGGAGTAAAATGAATCCATATTTTATAATTATTATGCAATAGCCTAATACTTTTAACTTTTCCATCTTCATAACACATTATTTGATCAATTTGATAATTACCAGCAGATATTTGAACTTTTTTACCATCAACGATAATTTCAAGTACTTCATTTAAATAATATGTTCCATTAGTACTATCAATTGGAATAATAACATTGTTATTTATAATTTGATACCATATTTTCTTTCCATCAGCAATAACTGATACAGCAATTACCTTACCTGTAGTATCATATATTTTATCAATAATTTCATTACCATTAATTGTATCAATAGCTGATACAATATCTTGATTATTTAATCTATACCATATTTTCTTTCCATCAGCAATAATTGATACAGCAATTACCTTACCACTATTATCTAATATTTTATCAATTATTTGATGACCATTTATTTCATCAATATTATTTAAATCACTAAATACTTGATTATTATTAGAAATATTCCAATTATTGCCATTATTTGATATACCATTAACACCATTATTATTCATATCTATTGTATTAAATGATGTATTTGAAGCATTTATAATAGTATCACTTACCATACCTAAATCATTAGTTGGTTCATTTAAAGTATTATGTCCTATATTTATATTACTTTCTGATACTCTATTTTGCTCAGTTAATAAATCTTCTTTATTAATACCATTTCCTCTGATATTAGCCATTTCAATCCCTTTAATATACTTATTTATCTTACTAATAGTATTAACAAAATCATCACCATGTGACGAATAATCTGAACCTAATTCTAGATTTACTCCATCATAAAAATCAACAGGTATTAATAATTTATCATTTAAATCAGTTAGTTTTTCAATTGTTTCAAGATTCTGTTCTAAATCACTAAAAACCTTTAATTTATCTAGTATTTCACTAGTATTTATAAAAATACTATTTGTTTTAGACATTTTATCACATCCTTCTTATTATTAACCATTAGTAATATTTCCATCTTGTTCTAAAGAAATAATTTCTCCCAAATATTTACTTTTTGGTTTAAATAAACCATAAAAAAAGTTTTTATCACGTGAAAATATTTCTCTTATTTCATTTTTTAACATCACTATTTTTTGAGGAAGATCATCCGCTGCTATACCAACAGCATCTATTTCTAATTTATTAGCTATATAAAGTGCTCGATATAAATGAAATTTTTGTGTAACTATAATTATTTTTTTAGCATTAAATACATATTTTGCACGATATATACTATCATATGTTGTAAATCCCGCATGATCAAGAAAAATATTCTTTGATGAAACATTAGAATCTAAAGCATATTTTTTCATAACATTGACTTCATCATAATCATTTTTTCCATGATCACCACTTAATAATAACTTAGTATCTAATCGATTATAAACATCAATTCCCGTTTCCAATCTTTTTGATAACATTAGACTTGGTCCATCACTATATGCCTTACATCCTAACACTAAAACTGCATCAACATTTTTTAATTCATCAACACTATTTAAATCTATTATTTGATTTTTTGTGGATTTAATAATATATAGATTAATAGCTATCGTAATAAAGACTACAATTAGTAATGCTAGTAATAAAAAGAAGAAAAAATTTTTCCCTTTTTTATTCATTATTTTCCAAAACCTTTTTCATATGTTTATCGTAAAAATACTGTTCAATAGCACCAAAATATACACCAATTAATTCTCCACCAAGTACAATAATAACTAAAAGCATGAATAAAAGAATATAAAATAGCATTTGACTTTCTATTCGTTCTGAAAAAATAATTAACAAACTTATTCCTAATGTCGCAATTATATCAATTATAATTCCTGTTAACATCCACCGAAATTTATTACTACCATTTTTGGTACTTCGAAATTCCTTCTTTTCTTCTTTTGTAATATTTTTCTTCCCCATCTATTCCTCACTATATAATATATTATAGAATACTTTTATTTTTTTATCAACAAAAAAGGTATAGTTTCCTATACCCTTATGTCAACTGAATAAAAATTATTTAACTTCTACTTCAGCGCCAGCTTCTTCAAGTTTGGCTTTAATTTCATTAGCTTCATCAACTGAAATATTTTCTTTTACAGCACCACCGTTATCAGCGATATCTTTAGATTCTTTTAATCCAAGACCAGTAATTTCTTTAATTATTTTAATAACGTTAACTTTTGCAGCTCCTGCATTAACTAATGTTACAGTAACTGTGCTTGGTCCTTCATTAGCTGCTTCAGCAGCAACTGGTGCTGCTACTGCTACACTACTAGGATCAACTCCAAATTCTTCTTTCATTGCATCAACTAATTCTTTAATTTCAAGTAAATTCATTTCTTTTAATGAACTAATAAATTCATCTCTTGTTAATTTTGCCATTATTTTCTCCTCCTAATTAACTATTTTCTTTTTTATTCTTTTTCCTTAGAGTATAAATCTAAGCATATTGATAAATCTTTAACAATACCAATCATACCACCAGCAAGCATTGTAAGTAATCCTTCGCGTGATGGAATAGTTGCTAAACTTGCTAATTTTTCATTATTAGTAATCTCATTATCAACTATACCTACTTTAAGTATAACTGCTGGATGTTTCTTCGCAAAGTCAGTTAAAACTTTAATAGGTGCAATTTGATCTTCAGAATACGCAAGTGCAGAAGGTCCTGTTAAACTATCAGATAAATCAATGTTTAAGTCATTAAGTGCTCTTGCCATTAAAGTATTCTTATATACTTTATAGTCACTGCCACTATTTCTTAGACTTCTTCTTAATTCTTTAGCTTCAGCATCTGTAAGTCCACGATAATCAAATAACACAATACCATTTGAATTTGTAATATGTGACTTGATTTCATCAATTACTTCTTGCTTTTTAGCTAAAATACTAGCATTTGCCATTTTGCCTCCTTCATATTTCTATTTAAAGTACCATAATAAAAGTCCTCATCACAGAATAAGGACTTATTATCAAAAGATTTTATAGTCCTCGGTAGGATTTACTAATTACCTACTGTCTATGGCACAACAAACAGAAATTATTATAACACATTTTTATTATTTGTCAAATGAATTAAGACTAATTTTAATACCAGGTCCCATTGTACTGGAAATAGAAATATTTTTTACAAAATCTCCTTTAACAGTAGCTGGTTTTTGTTTTAATATTGTCGTAACAAAACTATCTAAGTTTTCTACTAATTTATTTTCATCGAAACTAGCTTTTCCTATAATACTATGAATATTACCAAAACTATCAGTACGATATTCAACACGTCCTGCTTTAATATCACTAATTGCCTTTTTAACATCATTAGTTACTGTACCTGTTTTTGGATTTGGCATTAGTCCTTTTGGTCCTAAAACACGTCCCAATTTTCCTAAAAGTGGCATTGTCTCAGGTGTTGCAATTAATGAATCAAAACCAAACCAATTTTCTTTTTCAATTTTTTCCAACATATCAATGTCACCAACAAAATCAGCTCCTGCTTCACGTGCTGCTTTTGCTTGATCACCTTTAGCAATTACTAAAACCTTTTTGTCTTTTCCTGTACCATTTGGTAGAAGAATAGCTCCACGTAATTGTTGGTCAGCTTTTTTTGTGTCAACATTCAAATGCATTGCAATTTCAATAGTACCATCAAACTTGCTACTTGAAGTTTCTTTAACTAATTTACAAGCTTCTTCCTTAGTATATAACTTACCTTTTTCTAACTTAGATATGGCTTCGTTATACTTTTTTCCTCTTTTTCTCATACATACCTCCTTGTGGTCATAATGGAAATTATTTGATAAGTGTTTTCCTTCCACATAGCTATACTACATGTAATTTTTTTATTTTATTTCTACGCCCATATTCTTGGCAGTTCCCTTAACTTGTTTAATAGCAGCTTCAACATCATATGCATTTAAGTCAGGTAATTTTATTTCAGCAATCTCACGAACTTGGTCTTCTGTTAAAGTTCCAGCTTTTTCTACTTTTCCTTTACTTGAACCCTTTTTAATTTTAGCATATTTCTTTATTAAGAATGCTGTTGGTGGAGTCTTAATTACAAAATCAAAACTTCTATCATCATAAATAGAGATTTCAACTGGTAATACATCACCCATTTTATCTCTTGTTTGATCGTTATATTTTGTACAAAACTCTTGTAAGTTTATACCCGCAGGTCCTAAAACCGTTCCAACTGGTGGAGCTGGTGTAGCACGTCCTGCTTCAATAGCTAACTTGATTTTTTTTACTACTTCTTTTGCCACGAAAAACACCTCCTATTTATTTTTTTTCGCTTTCCGCGAGTGGTCATCACGAATCACTTATCACAATTCTTCCACTTAATCTATATTAATTAAAATATAGCGAATAAATAATATCATTAAATCACACTAAAATCAACCTTTTTTTAATACTTTTGTAAAATCTTCTAATTCTTTAAAATTATATACATCATTATTACAATATATATAATACATTTCAATATAAGAAAATAATAAACTTAAAAATTGAAAATCATAATTTTTTATTCTCATTAATTTATCTTTAAAATCATTTCCAGCTTTCCCATATTTACCAATATTTTTAAGAAAATTGTCATCAAGTGAATTATAATATTTACTATAAATTATTGGTATATCCATGAATCTAATAAACACTTCACCTAAACTTGAATTAAAATTAAATATATTTTTCTTGAAAGAATTTTCTTCTTTTGTCCATTCTGTTGTATCTATAATATGAAAACCATTCTCATTAGAATATAAAATATTTACATAACAAAGATCAACCATATTAAAATCTGGAAATTTTATGAAATCATGAAAAACCAATTCATAATTTTTAATTAATAAGCTTATATTAGTATCACCATTAAATGATTTTTCAATGGTTTTATCAGAAATAAAACTCATTATTTCACCAGCCTTAGAGCCATCTTCATAAATATATTTATGAGGAAAAACTATTGTTTTAGCATTAAAAATAGAAAAATCATCAATATTACCAGTATTTAATGTAATAAAATCTCCATCTTGTTTTCTTGCATAAACTTTAATAAGTTCATTACCATCAACAAAACAAAATGCGCTTTTACCATGAAAATCTGCTTTTAAAACATTTTTTCTTAACTTCTCTAAATCAACCAAACCCTTTTCCATACTTTATTCCTTATCTATTTGACCTAATTCTACTTCAACTGAAGTCTCTTGACCAAATAAATCAACTAAGACATTAGCAACAGCATTATCTTTATCAATTGATTCAATAGCACCACTCATTCCAACAAATGGACCATCAATAATTTTAACTTTTTCACCAACATTAAGTTCAGCATTATTATCAATTCGAGCCATACCCATGTTATGTAAGATATTTTCTACCTCAAAAGGTTGAAGTGGTGTTGGTTTCGCACCTTTACCACTTGAACCAATAAATCCTGTAACACCTGGCGTATTACGTACAACAAACCAAGCTTCATCAGTCATAACCATTTCAACTAAGATATATCCAGGAAATATTTTCTTTATTTTTTCTTTTTGAACACCATCTTTTTCTTCAATAACTTTCTGTTCTGGAATAATAACGCGACAAATTTTATCTTCCATATTCATTGATTGTGCTCGCATTTCTAATTTTTCTTTAACCTTACTCTCATGACCAGAATAAGTATTAACTACATACCATTTCTTTTCATCCATAAGCTACACCAATGACTTAATAAAAGCAACAGCCATATCTATTGCATAGAAAAATACTGCAAAAAAAATCACAAAAGTTATGGTAGCAATTGAATATTTAACCATATCTTTTTTATTTGGCCATTTTACCTTACCAAGTTCCTTCTTAACTTCACTAAAGAATTTTTTTAATTTTTTCATAAATTCTCCTTTTAACCAAAATAAAAACACCTACGTGCATATATAAAATACCACATTTAGGTGTAAAATACAAGTATTTTTTCTTTATTATTACATTGTTTTATTGGAACTATTACAATGATATTCCAATTCATCCATTATATTTTTCATTCTCTTTTTTACTTCATTAACTAAATCATCTTTATCTGTACCTTTAAAATAATTAGATGGAAGTTCTGTTACATGATAATCGTTATGTCTCAATGTTTCTTTTAATTGATTAAGAATTATATACTTTAATACTAATGGAAAATTATTATATGTTTCTACTTCTTTTTTTGTAGCATATTTACTAGTAACACTCTGCGTTTGCATTGGCACATGATTTCCACCTCGTTGATCAACAGTCGTATCATACATAAATGTTAATGACGCAACATAATCAAGATATTTATTAATGTTTACTTGATTAACATATACTTCATTATCAATACTATGAAAACTAGAACTATATAATTTTTCAATTTTTTCTAATACATCCTTAGCATAAGAATAATTTATATCACTACTATTAAGAAGCAATTGATCTCCAAAGTAATTAACATAATTAATCATGGTACTAGAATTGTTAGCATCATAGTTACTATATTCAATGTATTTGGTATATTTATCTATAAAATCCAAATCACTATTAGTTACTTCACTATAGTTTTCCTTCATCAAGTTACTAATTATAGGTTCTATTCTTTGAGCACTAAAGCGTAACTCAATATCTCTTTTAGAAATTGTAGGATTATTTTGAGTTATAATCTTAGGAGATGTATTAACTAACTTATATCCGCCAAATAATAAAGCACCTAATGCAATAGTCGACATTGCAATTTTCAAATTTTTTATTTTATTTGATTTTTTTTGTTCATCATTTCGTTTTAGTAAGTGAGAATCCATCTCTCTTTTAATTCTTCTTGTTTCCCTATTATTAATTATTTCATTTAAACTTTCATTTCTCTCTTTGTTCTTTTTTTTGCTTGCATATACATCAATAGTATTAACTAAATTAGAGTTTAATTTATTAATAGATGGTAATTGTTTAGATATCCTTATAATATCTAAAATCATATCTTCATATTCTTGATTTAGACGTAATTTTCTAATTTGATAACCATTATTAATCAACTCTTTATAGTTTACTTCAATATAGTTTAACTTTGGTTTTCCTTCGTGAAGATAATAATCAATATTAATATAATCAACAGTATGGAAATACAATTGCTTATGATTAATATCTACTTGATGCGTTAATTCATAACCATTAAAATGAAGTTTTAAAAAGTTAATCATTTCATTAAAATCATGAAATCTTATGTATTCACTTTTTACAATTGGTTTATTTTTTTGATATTCCGTATAATATGCTATCCCCCACGAATTATTTTTGTTATTTTTATCAACATAGATATCAATCTTGTCATATTTAATTTGATTTGGTAAGCCAATTTTATCTACAACTTTATCAGTATTATAAATTCTATTACTCATTTCTACACTCCTTCATAAAAGAATATAAAATAAATTACTACAACGCTTATATATATTAGGGCTAACATTGCAGGCAATAATAAAACATTAACAAAGGCATTATCTTTTTCACTAAAAGCCCTCCCTACTTGTGTTGATTTAGTATAAGACCTGCTTTCTTTTTTTTCTCCATCACTTAAATCATTTTTACTTAAAAAGTTATTTAAATAGTCAATTTTTCCACGATTAAAAACATCAATATAATATTCTTGCATATAGCTTGGAATATTCCCATGTTCTAAAAACATCTCAACATTTTCAATAACATAGTTTATAAACTCTTTACTCGTATGTAAAACTGACAATTTATTATATGCACATATACCAATAGCACATAATTGAATAATATTATTATAATCACCATTAATGTTATAACCACTTTTTAAATAGTCATACTTATTTTTAAATGATTCAAGTGTTATCTCATTATTAATAATCTCAATATCTGCTAAATCGCCAACAAAATAATAGCCTTTTTTATTTAATTCCATTATTTTTCTATCAAGATATATTAAACGTTTAGTTAATTCATCGGTTGAAACATTCATTAAATAATCACGTAGCCGCATATTATTCACCCTATTCTATTTAAATTATAGCATAATTAATTTTACGTAACAATTACTTTTAGAAAAATCCATATCAAAGATATGAATTTATTTTTTGTTACTTGATTTTAAATTACTTTGTTTTTCATAATACTTACCTATTTGTCGATAACAAATAATAGCAACTAAAACTGAAATTAGTGTTCCAAATACCAAAAGAATTATTGTATTACTAAAGAATTCACTTATAATTGTAATAATTATTGATAAAACTATAATAGTTACAAAACTAACAACTTTAATCATTTGATATAAATTGATTTTTTTAGGATTTATTTTATAAATAGATAAAATCAAATTAACTTCAACAGGAACGTCTTTTTTGTTTTTTTTACATTTTTTTATAATAAAGAAGTAATAAAACAAAAATACAATAACAAATGTTATAACAAATTCAAATAATACCTTTGTTATATTCATAATTTACATCTCCATAAAATCAAGTAGTCTTAAAAATGCTTTTATACTTCTAGGATCTAGTCCCTTTCTTTTCAATTTTCGTATTGCAATTCTCTTTTTAGATAAGGTAAGTTCATCGTTGAAGACAATAGCTGCTACATCATCTTTTATTAATGTATTAATTTTTAAATCAAATAGAATACTATCAATATCATCCCTAATTAATTTTACACTATCAATTTCAATATCCTCACCATAGCAATTAATAGATAACTGATGCCCAGTATTAATATTTTTGATATAAAGAATGAAACTAGTATCTGTAGTCTCGGTTTCAACATTTTCGACTACTTTATCATTATCATAAACTATAACATGATCTGATTTTTTGGTGTTTCTAAAAATTATTTTATAATTACGTTCCTCAGGTATAACACTAACATCACCCTCAATAGGTCTTATTACTAATGTATAATTACTTTTACGATAGTTATAATCTAATTCTGTTATGTTATATTTACCATGAATATATTCATTCGTAATTCCATCATCCTCGTACAAATGATAAGTATTACTTTCTCCAGGAAAAACATGTATTTCCAAATCTTTAGGATTATCACATGATTTATAGCTATTATCACCTGCCATAGGAATAATACTTCCTTGCTTAACGAAAATAGGATAATCATCAATAGTATAAAATGAAATATATTTATGATTTCCTAAAAATCTCTTCCCTGTTTTAAAATCATACCAAACACCATCTGGAATAAAAATTCTTTGAATGGTTCGATTAAATACTTCATCAAGAGGTTTAATTATTGGAGAAATCATAAAAGCATCACCAAAATAATATTGATTTACATAATTTTCATCATCATAAAACGCAAAATTATAGTAATAAAATGGTTGAATTAAGAAATTTCCTTCCTTATGATACTTATATGCTTCACTATATATATATGGTATTAATCTATGACGAAGTCTTAAATAATAACTTGCAATACTATTGGTTACTACATCCCATTTCCATGGTTCTCTTTTAAAATAATGACCTTTAACAGTATTAAAACGTAATATTGGTGAAAAAACACCAAATTGCAAGCTTCTTAAATAAAAATCACTATCTTCAATTCCATTGGTACTTCCTGCTACATCATGACTCCACCAACTAATTCCAATATTAGCACTATTAAGATTATAAAATGGCAATATTTTAAGTGTATTCCAATCTATCACATTTCTACCAGAATACAAAATATTAAATAAATGGCCATTATATGTACTATTTCTTGCTAATATAATGCCTCTACGATTCTTTCTTTTTAAATCTAATTGCATATAATAATTAACTAGATATTGCTTATTTTTATCACTATCAAAATAGTCATTCCAAAAGAAATCAATTCCAAGATTTTCCAATGGATGTAAAAATATTTTAAAGAACACATCAATTGTTCGCAAATCATATGGATTAAAATCAATATATCCATTCTTATTTAATGATAAATATTTTGCAGCCAAATTAAAATTATCTTCAAAAGGATAAAAACCATACTGTGGATTAATTTTTAAACCTATTTTAATATTTTCCCCGTGTACTTTTTCTATCAAATCAGCAGGATTAGGATATAAAGTTGGATTAAAACTAAAACCATTTTTTATATCAGGATATTTAGAATCAGTTTTTGACCAACCACTATCTAACAAAAAAATCGATAATGGAATATTATTTCTTCTAAACTCCTCTATTTTATCTAATACCTCAGTATCCTTATAAGAATACTCTTTACTCCACCAATTACCCAAAGCATATCTTGGTATCATCGGTGGATAACCAGTTAGTTTATAATAATCATTTAAACATAAACCAAAATCCTTATCATAAATAAATAAATATAAGTCTACATACCCAAATTTATTATCATTGGGCACAATATTTCTATTTTCATCAAAACGTAAACTATTACTATCATCAATAGTAACAATTCCATCAATAGAAAATAAGCCCTTTTCAAGATTTGGCAATTGAGTTGTATTATCCAATGACATTGCCGTACTTTTTAAATTTCTAACTTCTTTTTGTCCATAATACCACCCTACTTTTTTACCATTACAACTTGCAGTAAGAGTTCGATTATTAAATGACATATTCTTATAATATTTTAAAGAAAAATATTTTGTTTCAATATTGATTATTTGTTCATCTTCATTTTTATTGAAATCAGGAACATCGAATTTTCGATTTTTAACAATAGTAGTCTCATAATTATTAAACATTCCATCTCTACTAAACTCTAATCTGATTAACCTTTCTGTTAATACCGATATACGATAATTAGTTCCCTGAAAACAAGCTTCTTCTAATGATATTAAAGATGAAATATTAGAATTATTAAATTGTTCACCTAAATTATACATATTCATATCCCCAATCTATCCATACTATATAATCATTCAATTGTAATTATAGCAAAAAAAAATAAAATTATAAAGTATTTGCTTAAAATATTAAATAAAATATTGTATAATAAATGTACAAGAGGTATAAATGGAATACAAAAAAATAGAAAATTTAATATATAAAAATAATTTAATTAATAGAAATAATTATATAAATAAACGTGAATATGATTTAAAATTAGATGAAATGTTAATAGAGAATCTAAAAAAATGCATTGATAAACAAATACCCATTGAAATGGACGAAAATGATTTAACAAAAATATATAGAATTTATTTAAAATTAATTAAGAATAACTATGATATTAACAAATCATTTATTAAAGATTTATTAAATATTTCGCCCAAGCATCTTAATTATTTTGAAGTAATTGCTAATATTACAGAGTAGGGAATCTTATGTTTAAATATAGTGATAGTAATAAAAGATATCATACCCTAGATTATTTCTATAAACAAAAATTTGGAACTAAGATAGCTAAAATTAGTTTAAATGCAGGATTTACATGTCCTAACAAAGATGGAACTAAAGGAGTAGGTGGGTGTATTTATTGTTCACGTCTTGGTAGTGGTGATTACGCTGGAAAACCTAATAAAAGCTTAACTGAACAATTTTATGAAATTAAAGAAGTAATGAATAAAAAATGGCCACATACTAAATATATTGGCTATTTTCAAGCTAACACGAATACTTACGCACCATTAAACGTTTTAAAAGAAAAATATGAGGAAATACTAAAAATTGATGGGGTAGTGGGACTTAATATAGCTACAAGAAGTGATGCAATAACCGATGAATGTCTTGATTATTTAAATGAATTAAATAAGAGAACTTTTCTTAATATAGAACTTGGTCTTCAAACAATTCATAAAAAAACAAATAATTTAATAAATAGGGGAGAAACATTAGAAGAATTTGAATCAATGGTTAAAAAATTACGACAAAAAAATATTAATGTCATAGTCCATATTATTAATGGCCTTCCTTACGAAACTAAAGAAATGATGCTGGAAACAATTAAATATGTTAATAAAATGGATATTCAAGGTATTAAAATACATATGTTACATATTATCAAAGATACAAAGCTAGCAGAAATGTATCAAAAAAAACCTTTTCCACTTTTAACTAGGGAAGAGTATGTTGATATTGTTTGTGATGAGTTAGAATTATTACGGCCAGAAATAGTAATTAATAGAATAACAGCAGATCCTAATCCTAATGAATTAATTGAACCTAAATGGTTAATAAAAAAATTTGGCGTTTTAAATGAAATAGATAAAGAAATGGTCAAAAGAGATTCATATCAAGGAAAAAGAGTAGGGTAGAACCTTACTCTTTTTTATACATTAAAGCGAAAATGACAGATATCTCCATCTTGCATTAAATAATCTTTGCCCTCTAGTCGAAATTTACCAGCTTCCTTTACTTTTATTTCTGAACCATACTTAATCAAGTCATCATAAGACATAACTTCAGCACGAATAAAACCTTTTTCAAAATCACTATGAATAATACCAGCACATTCCTTGGCATTCATACCATTTTTAAAAGTCCATGCTCTTACTTCATCAGATCCAACAGTAAAATATGTGCGAAGTCCAAGAAGTTCATATGTTACTCTAATAAGTTCGTCAATACCACTATTTTCAATTCCTAACATATCAAGCATCTCTTTTTTCTCTGAAGGAGAATAATCTATTAAATCAGATTCCAATTTAGCACTGATTTTAATAGCACGACTTCCTTCTTTTGTTGCATAGTCTAAAACTTTTCTAAAATACTCATTATCATCATTATATTTTTCTTCAGAAACATTAGCTAAATAAATAATAGGTTTTAATGTTAGAAAACAAAATGGTTTAATAATTGATAACTCATCATCAGTAAAATTGATAACTCGAAGAGCAATATTCTTTTCTAAGGCATTTTTTGCCTTTTCTAAAGCTCCAACCTCAATTAAAGTATCTTTGTCTTTAGTTGTTTCCGCCTTTTTCTTGATTTTATCAAGACGATTACTTATTATTTCCAAATCAGCTAAAGAAAGTTCTAAATTAATTATTTCAATATCTCTTATTGGATCACACTTACCTTCAACATGAATAATATTATCATCATCAAAGCAACGTACTACTTCAACAATAGCATCTGTTTCTCTTATATGTGATAAAAACTTATTTCCAAGGCCTTCACCACTTGATGCACCTTTAACTAATCCAGCAATATCTGTAAACTCAAAACTTGTAGGAATAAGTCTATTAGGATTATACATTTCATTTAATTTAGTAATCCTTGAATCTGGAACATTAACAACGCCAACATTTGGATCAATAGTTGCAAACGGATAGTTAGCTGCTAAAATATTTTGTTTTGTAATTGCATTAAATAGGGTAGACTTACCAACATTAGGAAGTCCTACAATACCAGCTTTTAAACTCATAATCTTCTCCTTTAAATGGTAGGATATACTCCTGGACCAATTGGTAAACCTATTATATACCAACCAACAATAAGAAGCAACCATGTTAAACTAATTATTACGAAATATGGAAACATTAATTTAATGGCACCAGATATCGTAATTGGCTTTTCATCATCCATATTATAAACACTCATGTATCCAATAAATATAACAAAATATGCATAGAGTGGGGTAATACCATTAGACATTGAATCCACAGCTCTCATCACAAACTGAATAAATTGTGGTGTTATATTTGATTTCATTAAAACTGGAACAATAACTGGAGAAAAAATTATCCATTTAGCTTGTACTCCTGTTAAAAAGAAATCACTAATCATCATGACAACCATTGCAATTAATAAATATATTAAACCATTAAACGAAAAACTGGATAAAATATTGGCAAAAACACCAGTTATTACTGTTCCAATATTTGTTTTTCTAAAGATTCCTATGAACTGAGATGCAACAAAAATCAGCAAAATCATTGTTCCAACTTTGGCAATTGGTTCTTTACATTTATTAATAACATCAGTATTATTCTTAAATTTTTTAGATACATAACCATAAACAAGACCTGGTATTAAAAAGACTAGTGATATCATAAAAGTAAAACCATCTTGAAAATATGAATTATCTCCAAATATTTGTTTAAGATATGTATTTTCATTATAATCAAGTAATAATCCCGAACCAGGAAGACCAGGAATAACTGAATAAATAAAGAAAAGAATAAAAATTATTGCAACAATTGAAGCTGTTTTAAATCCTTTTTTCTCATTATAATCATTACTTAATACATTTTGTTCAATTTCTTCATCACCAATAATTTCAAAATCATCTAATGAGCTTAATTCTTTTTTTATGCGATATTTACCAAGTTTAGGCGCAATTATTTTTTCAATAATTACAGTACCAACTATTGATAAAACGATAGTTGAAACAATCATAATATATAAGTTCGATAACAAGCTGATATGATAATTTGAATCAATCATTCTTGCAGACATTGTAGTATATGGAATTAATTGTGTCTCTAATGAACCAACAAAAATACTAGTTCCATATCCAAATGCACATCCAGCAAAAGCAGCACATATACCAATCATAGGATTTCTTTTTTTTGCTTTAAAAATATATGCAGCTAAAGGGATTAAAATAACATATCCAACTTCATTAATTAAAGATGAAATTGTAGCAATTAAAATAATTAAAAAAGTAAGAACATTATTGTTTAATTTAGAAAAAATTCTTTTAAAAGATACATCAATAAAACCACTTGCTTCTGCCACAGCAAGACCAATAGATGCAATTAAAAACATACTAAGTGGGGCAAAAGAAATAAATGTTTTTGATGCATTGCCTACAATATATTTTAATCCATCAAAACTAAATAAATTTTCCACAGCAACATTTATTTGAGTATATTCTAATTTTGCAGCATCAATAACATTATATGTTGTTTGAAAATGAAACAAACTAAGTATTCCACTTAAAACAATAATTAAGAATGTCAATAATATATATGATGTAATGGGATTTATTGTTCTAATTTTAAACTTTCTTTTTAATTTACTATCAAACATACTATTTTTCCCTCTCAACAATTTTCTTTATTTTTTTATTTAATTCAACTCTTGGAATAATAACTAATCTTCCACATTTCATACACTTAAGTCGAATATCGGCACCAAGTTTAATTATCTCCCATAAGTTTTCCCCACATGGATGTCCTTTTTTTAATATAAGCAAGCTTCCTACACCATACTCTTTTTCCATTTTACAAATCATCCTTTCACTATTTAAAGGTAATTCATTAATTATTAAAAAGGAAAATATTATTTTCCTATATTTAATATTTCTAAAATACGATTTAAGTCATCAATATTATTAAACTTAACCTCTATTTTATTTTTATAAACACGTACTTTAGAATCTAATTTTTCACAAAGTAAATCTTCTACATATTTATATTGCTGATCCTTTTCTTTGATTTTTCTATTAACCTTTACAATTTTAGAAATATCATTACCTTTGGCTATTTCCTCTAAATCACGTACTGATAAGTTTTCAGTAAGAACTCGATTAGCTAATTTAATAATAGTATCACGATCACTCATTTTACTTAATATTCTTGCATGCGTCATTGATAATTTATTATTAATAACTAAATCTTTTATTTCATCAGGTAGTCTTAATAAACCTATAGTATTGGTAACATATGATTGACTTTTCCCTAATACTTTTGAAAGCTCCTCATGAGTTAAGTTTTTTGCTTCCATTATTTTAACATAAGCCATAGCTTCTTCAATTGCATTTAAATCTTCTCTTTGCAAATTTTCAAGTAATGCAATTTCCATCATCTCTGTATCATCAAACTCACGAATAATAGCTGGAACAGTATCTAAACCAGCTAGTTTTGATGCTTTTACACGACGTTCACCAGCTATAATTTCATATCCTTTAATGCTTTTTTTTACAATAATAGGTTGAAAAACACCATGTTGACGAATTGACTCAGCAAGTTCATTTAATGCTTGTTCATCAAAAATTTTTCTTGGTTGATATGGATTACTCCTTAACTCATCTATTTTTATTTCGACAATTTCTTCTTTTGGTGTTTCAGTTACAATTTTTTCTTCTAAAGAATCAAAATCTAATACCTCTGTACTAAATAATTCTTCAAGGCCTTTTCCTAAAGCTCTTCTTCTAGGCATTTCCATTTCTTTCTATCACTTCCTTCGCTAAATTTAAATACGCAAGTGATCCCTTACTTTTAGGATCATATGCAATAATTGGTTTTCCATGACTTGGAGCTTCTGCAAGTCTAATTAGTCTTGGAATTAAAGTTGTATAAACTTTATCTTTAAAATAGCTTCTTATTTCTTCAATAACTTCAATCGATAAATTAGCACGAGAATCAAACATAGTAAGGAGAACTCCTTCAAGTTTTAAATTTGGATTTAATTTTTTTTTCGTAAGCATAATTGCGTTTAAAAGTTGAGTAATTCCTTCTAGTGCAAAAAACTCACATTGAACAGGAATAATAACCGAATCACTTCCAGCTAATGCATTTGTCGTAATTAATCCTAGGCTAGGAGGACAATCTACAATAATGTAATCATAATTATCTCTTATTAAATCTATTGCATTTTTAAACTGGAATGATTTTTGAAAATTAGGATTTTCTCTTCCTTTTTCGATAAGTTCAATATCTATTCCTGCTAACTGCAATGACGATGGTAACAAATCTAAGCCCTTAAACTTTGTTTTTAAAATGACATCATTAATCAAGCTTACACCATTAAAAACTTCATAAACACTTTTATCAATATCACCTTTATTAAATCCCACACCTGTAGTAGCATTACCTTGTGGATCCAAATCTACTAATAAAACATTTTGTCCTTCCAAAGCCAATGATGCTGATAAATTAATACTTGTCGTAGTCTTACCAACACCACCTTTTTGATTGACTAAAGAAATAACTTTTCCCATACATTTCACCTGCTTAAAATAAAAGTCCATCTTAATCATATCAAAAAAATAAAAATAATTAAATACAAAGATGAAAAAAAAGAAGAATTTTTAAAAATCCTTCTTATCAATTTTAATTGTAATTTGATAAAAGTCATCATAATTTATTTCATCAGTATCAATTTTAATTTGACCATTATTCTTAATATCATCAATAACTACTTTTAATCTATCTATTACTTCATCAACACTACCAATATTTTTATTTTTTGTAATATCTACATAATTTGGACTATTTTCAACATATGAATTTGCATTAAAATCAGAAGTTATTGGAGGATTAACGTCATTTATTAAAACATTGTTATCACGTATCTCATTATAATTATCATTATTAGAATTACTATTTAATGGTTGAAATGAATTATCATTATAATTATTTAAATATTCATTATAATTAGAAGTATTTAAATCCTCAACATCATCATTAACATCTTGCTCTATAGGTGTATTGTTATTATCAAAATTATTTAGAAAATTCATAAATCCAACATCATTTTGACTATTAATTGAATTATTATTATCTAATTCATTTTTCTTTTCATAATTATTATAATTTGCTTCTTGTAATGGATTTGTATTATCATAATTATTTAAAAAGTTCATAAATCCTGAATCAGCTTGAGCAGATACACCTTGGTTATTTGAATTATTATCATAATTGTTTAAATAGTCATTAAAACTATTATTATCATTTTTCTGTTCTGGTAATGGATTTGTATTATCATAATTATTTAGAAAATTCATAAATCCTGGATCAGTTTGTTCTTCTGTTTTTCCTAAATTATTATTATTTAAATAGTTTTCGTAATTACTATTAGGCGACTGAATAGGACTTGAATTATTATTATCAAAATTATTTAGATAGTTTTGAAAATTATCATTATCATTGACTCCAGTTTGTTTATTTATTTCCATATTGTCATAATTATTTAAATAATTAGCAAAATCTTGATTTTCTGTACTAGACATTTGTTGATTTTGACCAACATAATTATTCATATTTGGAATAAATCCTCCATTATTAGGAATATTACTTGGTTGAACGCCTTGATTATTATTCATAATATTATTAATATACCCATTTTGATTATTTAAACTATTATTCATACTTTTTATCTCACTATCTAATTCCCTTACAGTCATTCTTTTTTCTTTTATTTTATTTAGTAATTCAATTTGTTGTTGCCTATTTTTTACTGATAACAAACTTCTTGCATGACGTTCTGATATTTCATTATGCATCAAAGCATCTTGCACTTCCTCAGGCAAAGAAAGTAAGCGCAATTTATTAGCTAAAGTTGATTGATTAATTCCTAATTCTTTAGCTAACTCGTCTTGCTTCATATTATTACTCTTTAATATTCTTTCGATTGTTCGTGCTTCTTCAATAGCTGATACATTACTTCGATGTTCGTTTTCTATATAAGCAATAATAGAGCTTTCTTTATCATCCATTTGTTTAACAATAGCAGGAATTTTTGTAAGTCCAGCTAATACTGATGCTTTATATCTTCTTTCTCCAGCTATAATTTCATATTTATTAGAAACAGGGCGAACTAAAATAGGTTCAATAACACCATGCTGACGAATAGAATCCGCTAATTTTCCTAATGCTTCTTCTTCAAATACTTCTCTTGGTTGAAATCGATTAGGTATAATATCATCTAATTTTATAAACATAATTTCATTTTCCATTTAATTTCCCTCTTTCCATCTTTCCCTTATAATAATATTATACAAAAAAAAATCATTTTTTCAATGATTTTTCGTGAGTTTCCTTATTTCTTTGCAATTTTTAAGATTGTACGATGACTATTTTCTATTGGCAAATTAAATTCTTCCTTACATTTAATAACCAATTTCATCTTTTTTAATAATGATTCAGCTTCTTGTATTTCTTCATCACAATTTGCTTTCATTGGAATAAAAAAGCCATTATCAGTAATTAAAGGAATAGAGTAGGGTAAAAGATTAATTAATTTACTAACAGCACGACATGTTACAATATCAAACTTTTTTTGATTATTTTTAACATAATCTTCTGCACGAGCATGAAATGTTTGAATATTTTCTAGTTTTAATTCATCAATTACTATATTTAAAAACTTTATTCTTTTAAGAAGAGAATCCACTAATGTTACCTTAAGATTTGGAAATACTATTTTTAAAACAATACCAGGAAAACCCGCACCTGTTCCAATGTCACATATAGATATATTTTTATGTAAATCAACTACCTTACTAATAGTAATAGAATCATAAAAGTGTTTAAGATATACATCTTTTTCTTCAATAATTCGAGTTAAATTTATTTTTTCATTCCATTTTCTTAATAATTGATAGTAAGTATCTAATTGTTTAAGTTGGTCATTTGTTAATATAATATCTATTTTTTTTAATTCATTAATAAATTCATTTTGATTCATTTTTCTTTGTTTCCTTTTTCAAATATACTGAAAGCATAGCGATATCACTAGGATTTACTCCACTTATACGCGATGCTTGACCTAAAGAAAGAGGGCATACTTTCTTTAATTTTTCTTTTGCTTCGTTCGCAATATTAATAACATTATCGTAATTAATATCTTTTGGAATCTTTATATTTTCAAGTTCCTTCATTTTTTCTACTTCTTTTAATGCTTTTTTTATATATCCTTCATATTTGATTATTATTTCAACTTGTTCTATTATTTCTTGTGAATAAATATTTGGGATTTTATTTAACTGAATAAGTTTATTGATAGATATTTCAGGTCTTTTGATTAAATCGTATATTGTAATTCCATCATTAATTAAAGCCGTATCTAATTTTTTTAATAAATTATTTTCACTAGTAACTATTTTATTATTTTTTAAATATTCCATTAACTCATTAATTTTTTCTTGTTTTTTTTGGTATTTATTATATTTTTCTTGACTTATTAATCCTAACTCATAACCATATTTACATAAACGTATATCAGCATTATCATGACGTAATAATAAACGATATTCAGCGCGAGATGTAAGCATTCTATATGGTTCTTTTGTTCCACGAGTCGTTAAATCATCAATTAAAACACCTATATAAGCCTCATTTCTACCTAAAATAAAAGGTTCTTTTCCTTCTATTTTTAATGAAGCATTAATACCAGCCATTAATCCTTGTGCAGCGGCTTCTTCATATCCACTTGTTCCATTAATTTGTCCAGCAGTAAATAAGTTTTCTATAATTTTATTTTCTAAATTAGGCTTCATTTCTAAAGGATCAATGGCATCATATTCAATAGCATAAGCATATTTAAGAATTTTTGCTTTTTCTAATCCAACTAGGCTATGTACCATCTTTTCTTGAACATCATATGGCATACTAGTTGAAAATCCTTGAAGATAAATATCGTCATATAGTCTACTTTCTGGTTCTAAAAATAATTGATGACGTTCTTTATCTTTAAAACGAACAACTTTGTCCTCAATTGATGGACAATATCTTGGACCAATTCCATGAACATACCCACCATACATACTCGATTTATTTAAATTATTCATAATTATTTCATGTGTTATTGAATTAGTATATGTTAAATAGCACGGAACTTGCTCTGAAATTTTATAAGTTGGTTGGTAAAAATATGAAAAACTTCTTAAAACATCATCGCCATCTTCTCGTACTAGTTTAGTAAAATCAATAGTTGATTTATCTAACCGTTGTGGAGTGCCGGTTTTAAGTCTTTGAATAGTAAGACCATATTTTCTTAAATTATCCGATAAGTTTTTGGATTCTTTTTCTCCATGTGGACCACCAGGACTTCTTTGTTCACCAACTAAAATATCAGCTTTTAAATATGTACCTGTTGTTAAAATAACTGCCTTACTATATATCATTTCACCATTTTCTAATATTACACCTAAGACCCTGTTATTATTAACAATTAAATCATCTACCATCGCTTCTTTAATAGTTAAGTTTTCTTGATTACATAGTGTTTTCCACATTTCTTGTGGATAAGTTATTTTATCAGCTTGTGCACGCAATGCTTGTACTGCTGGTCCTTTTTTAGTATTAAGCATTTTTAATTGAAGAAGACTTTTATCTGCATTAATACCCATTTCTCCTCCTAATGCATCAATTTCTCTTACTAATATACCTTTAGCAGGTCCACCTATACTAGGATTACATGGCATATCTGCAATATTTTTAATATTTCCAGTAATCAATATGGTAGTATGTTTCATTCTAGCACACGAAAGAGAAGCTTCACAACCTGCATGACCACCACCAACAACTATTACATCATAATTCATATATATCACTTCCATTAACTTTTAAGATTATACAATAAAGTAACGCAATTGTAAATAAAAGCAATAATTTCATAAAAAAATTACTGCTAATATATTTATAATATTATTTTATTTTCGAGAACCATTTTTAAATGTCCTTGAAAAAGCAATGTTTTGCTTATAATTAACTATTAATCCACTTTTAAAAATCATATCTTGAGCTCTTTCCCAACGCATTGGAACTTCTTCTTTTGCAGCATCAATAAATGATAAATTGTTTTCTACTTTCAATCCAAAAATGGTCGACACAGTACTTAAAATACTATCCTCATATTTATTATTCCAAATAGCCCATCCTAATTTTCCTTTTTCAGTCACGGCAACTGTTCCTACAATATTTCCTTCTTTTGTATAATAATCAAAATGAAATTCATCAATTCCATCATTATTTATACATGTTACTTTAACATATAAATCATTTCTCATTATAATCTCTCCTTTTTTTATTATTTATTTTCCAACACAGAATTTACTGAATAATTCATCTAATAATTCTTCAGAATAGCTTTCTCCAATAATTTCTCCTAGAATATTCCATATATTTTTTAAATCTATTTCTACTATATCTAATGGTAACTCATTATTTATAGATTTTTCAATTTCTTTAGTTATATCTAAGCATTCCTTAATTTTAGCAATTTGCCTAACATTTGTTAAATAATTATAATCTTTTTTCTTTATCTCCTCTAAATTAAACATTTTACTAATTTGATTTTTTAAAGTATCTATTCCATGTAAATCTAAAGTATTAGTATATACTATTTCATAATTTTTTAATTTTGATATATCAATTCTGCTTTTTAAATCACTTTTATTAACGACTATTATACTTGGCTTGTTTTTAACTAATTTTATAAGATTTAAATCTTCTATGGTCAATTCCTCATTATTATTAAGAATTATCAATACCAAATCAGCTTCATTAATTTTGGAAATACTTCTTTCAACACCTATTTTTTCTACTATATCGCTAGTTTTTCGAATTCCAGCCGTATCAATAATATTTAAAAGAATTCCATTAAATGATATACTTCCTTCTACAATATCACGAGTAGTTCCTGGAATATCTGTAACAATTGCTTTATTAGTATCTAGTAATTTATTTAAAATACTACTCTTTCCTACATTTGGCCGACCAATAATAACCGTTTTTATTCCTTCTGTGAGAATTCTTCCATTTTCATATTCTTGAATTATTTGCTTTAATTTTTTTGCTAAAAAAGAAACTTTTTCTTTAATATCCTTAATTGTTACTTCATAAATATCATTATATTCAGGATAATCGATATTTACCTCTATATTACTTATTATATTAACTAAATCTTTTCTTAACTGAGATATCAATTTAGAACCACTACCTTGAAGTTGTTCTAAAGCTATTCTCCTAGCTTCATCCGTTTTACCATTTATTAAATCCATTACTGCTTCAGCTTCAATTAAATCAATTCTTCCATTTAAAAATGCTCTTTTTGTAAACTCTCCAGGTTCAGCTAAACGACATCCTTTTAATAAAAGAATTTCCAAAACTTTATTTGTTGATGCAATGCCACCATGACAATTTATTTCTACAACATCTTCTCTAGTAAAGGTTTTAGGCGAACGCATAACAGAGATTAATACTTCATCAATTTTTTCTTTTCCATTTACAATATAGCCATAATGAATAGTATGTGATTTAACTTTTAAAAGATTCTTACCTTTAAAAACGCTATTTGCAATATCTATTGCTTTAGGCCCTGTAAGTCTTACAATTGATATTGCTCCAACTCCCAATGCCGTACTAATTGCACATATTGTATCGCTCATTAAATACTCCTTCTTTTCTCTTCTTTATTAAAATTATTAAAATAAAATTCTAACATTTGATAACTTATTATATACTCTTTTTGAACTTTGTCTAGTTCAACATATAATTGACTAAAATTATCCATGATTTTCTCATTGTAGCAATAATTAATAAAATCTTGATAATTTTTAATAATATTTTTTGTTAATGAAATTATTATATCATATTTATTTTCTAATTTTTCTTGATTAAAGTAAAACATAGTACAAAAATGAGATATCATCGTATTTAATATTAATTTATCATTGATGCTAGTTCTGTTTATATCTATAGCTGTTTTATAATATAAAATCAATTTAACAAAATTATGGTTATATTTATTTAATAATTCTAAATCATCATTATTAAATGAATTAATACATAATTCTAACAATATTTCAAATTCTGATAGAAAAAGCAATATATCATGATTATTTGGACATATATTTAGCTCATATGGCATTAATAGATGTTTAATAATTATAGGAAAATAAAGATTTAATTCTAAATTTTTACTTTTCGTAATTTTTAAAATCAAATTGATAGTTTCTATATTGATTTTTTCTAACTCGTTTTGCTCATAAAAATATAATAAAACATCAATAAGATTTATAATTTCAATCTCATCTAAATCTACTTTATTTAAAATGAGATATAATTTTGATAAAATTGGTAAAATATCATTATTACTTATTTTTTTACTATTTATACTATTATATATTTGAATCAATTTTTTCTTACTTATCATAATTCCACCAACACCTATATATTAACATAAAAAAATAGATAAGTATATTAAAACCACAGATTACTCTGTAGTTTCACTTTTTTCATCATCTAACTTTGGTTTTATTACTACACAACGATGTGGTTCCACACCAGTTGATTCTGTATAAACACCACGATAATTAGTTAAAGCATTATGAACAATTCTTCTTTCATAAGAATTCATTGGCTCTAATTTTGCTTCTACTTTTGTTCTTGCAACCTCTCTTGCCGTTTTTTTAGCTGCTTTTTCTATAAAAAATTGTTGCTTTTCTTTGTATTCAGACACATCTAAAACAAAATTATAATATGAACCTAATTGATTATAAACAGCCTGTTTAATAATTGTTGTTAAAGCATTTAATGTTCTTGCATCTTTTCCTATTAAAATACCATTATTATCAGAATAAAGAGATATATTAACATTATCTTCTCTTTTTTTAACTTCCATATTAACAGTTAATCCCATATATTTTGTTATATTTTTTATTAACTCTTTAATATATTCAAGAACATCTTCTTTTTTTATTACTTCAATAATACTTTTTTTATTAAATAATTTAGTAGAACTTTCAATTTCTTTTATATATAAATTTTCTTGTTGTTCCATTAATTCAGTTAATGCCATATTTTTGGCTTCTTCATACGTTTTAGCTTGATATGTATATTTTTTCATCTTATTTCATACTCCTTTTAACTAGATAATTTTGAATCAACGTGCAAAGATTAGATACAATCCAATAAATATTAAGTGCTGAACTCATAAAGAATGACATTACTATAATCATGATTGTAAAAACATTAGACATCATTTTTGTTTGCTTTGCCATATCATCATTTCCACTTTGATTATTTGAAGCCTTATTTAATGAATAATAGGTAGTAATTGCCACTAAAATAGTTAATATAATATACCACCAATTTCCATCAGTAATACCTATTTTAGGAGTTGTTCCTAAATGAAAAACAATAAACTTTTCTTCAAAAATAGCTGGTACTCGGTTAATAGCATCCAAGAAAGCAATAAACAATGGTAATTGAAGTAGGGCAGGTAAACATCCAGACATCGGATTTATGTTATTCTTTTTATATAACATCATCATTTCTTGAGATTTTTGCATCATAACTTCCCGATTATTTTGGTCTTTATTAGCATATTTTTTTTCAATTTTTTGTAATTCTGGTTGTATTTTTTTCATATTTTCTGCTTGTACTGTTGATTTTCGTGTTAATGGATAAACAATTATTCTTATTAGAATACTAGTAATAATTAATCCTAATCCAAAACTTGTTGTTAATTTTCCAAATAACAATATTACCCATGCCAAAGGTTTAACAAAAATTGTTGTCCAAAGACCATCATATCCACCAGATGTAATATTAAACTCTTTACATTCTTTTTCAATTGTCTTATATTCTTCTTTTATCTCTTCATCTTTTTTTTCTTCATCCTGATTTTTTTCTTCTTCATTCGCATCGGATATTTTTATTTTTTCTGTAACTGTCTTGCTATTGCAAACACAATATGGCAACTCACTTAAATTATAATTATTTTCTTCATATAATTTAATAGTCTCCTCATCCGTTGGCCTACATAATATGTTTTCTGTTAAACTTTGACCGGTTGTAGGATTTGTTATAGGTTTTCCTTCACTATTTTTTATATAAGTTGTACATCCTGTTATTGCAAATAACAAAGCTATTAATAAACCATATTTTGCTTTTTCTTTCATATTTGTTTCCTTTTCTTTACTTTATTTTTTTTATTAATTCAATAAAACTATTATTTTTCTCTACAAAATTCAATGACATGAGACCTTTCCTCATTATTATAATATAATCTTTTCCATTTGAACATAGAAATTTATTCATGTCACAAATATTTCTAATAACTCTTTTATAATAATTACGCGTTACTGCATTACCTATTTTTTTTCCAACTGAAATACCAAAACGACAATATTCTTTCTCATTTTCAATATAATATATAATATATTCTTTATTCTTTTGATATTTTCCTTTTTTTATTATATTATCAAATTCTCTACTTTTTTTTACTACATCTATTTTTTTCATCACTCATCTCATTTCAAAATAATAAAAACAATAGTTAATAAAAAAAACCACTATAAAAACATGGTTATTTTTTTATTAATTCTTTACGTCCTTTTTTTCTTCTCTTATTAATAACATCACTTTTCATACGAGCAAAGAATCCATGTTTTTTTGCTCTTCTTCTATTATTAGGTTGATAAGTTCTTTTCATTTTTCACACCTCCAAAATCAAAAATCTACATTATTATAATAAAAAACAACAGTGTTTGTCAATTAAATATTATATTTAATATTAAATAATTTTATCCATTTATTATTACAATTGTATAATACGCAAGAAAAATTAATAAAAATAATATTCCTTCTTTCCTTGTTATTTTATGATCATTAATAGCAAATATAAAGAGAATATTGACACTTAATAGCATCACTATAATATCTAAATTATTAAAATTAATTTGAGAAATTCCTCCAAAAATAGCAACAGGAATGCCAATTACAATTCCTATATTAAAAATACAACTTCCAACTACATTACCAATAGCAATATCACATTCTCCTTTTCTTGTAGCTGTAATAGAAGTAACTAATTCTGGAAGAGATGTTCCAAGAGCTACAATCGTTAAAGCAATTAATTTTTCACTTATTCCAATATAATTCGCAATATTAGATGCAGAGTTTACAACTAAGTCACTTCCAAGAACAATCATAACAATACCAATAATATTATAAATAATAGATTTAGGTAGTGACATTTTTTTAATTACTACATCTTCTTTTTGACGATGAATTGTAACTGATATAAGGTAATAAATGAATACCAAGAAGAACAAAGATAGAATAATACCATCACTTCGAGTAAATGAATTTAATATATTTTTATCAAAAACACTATCTGATACTAAAACCGTAAATAAACAAGTAATTAATAACATAATAGGAAGTTCCTTTTTTACAGTATTATTTTTTACTGTTAAAGGATTAAATAATGAACATACTCCTAAAATTAATAGAACATTCATAATATTACTACCAATAACATTACCTAAAACAATATCAAAATTATGAGAAATAATTGATTTAACACTTACAGCAAACTCTGGGGCTGATGTACCAAAAGCTACTATAGTCAAACCAATTAATATCTTAGGAACCTTAAAATTACTGGCTACAGAACTGGCACCATCTACAAATAAATCAGCACCTTTTATTAAAATAAAAAAGCCCACAATTAAAAGGAATATATCTAAAATCATAACCCCTCCATTATCTATATAATATCATGATATAAAATTACTTTCAACTAGCAAATATTCTTATAATTTTAGTTTTCCACAGTTATCAACATATATGTGGAAAACCAAATTGTGTAATGTTAAAAACTTTTTTTATAATTGTGGAAAACTTAATATTATCAATAATATCAATACTTTTATTGTGGAAAAGTATGTGGATAACTTGTGGATAACTTTTATTGGACATTTTGAACTTTATTTTTTCCACCGAATCGTTTAAAATATTATTAAAGAAACAACTTATAGGGAGGTGAGGGTAATGAATTATGACCTTTTATGGTCAAAGGTCTTAGATAATATAAAATCAAAAGTTAATGCGATTGTTTATAAAACATGGTTTCAAGATACTAAATTACAAAAAATAGATAATAATGAAGTTACTATTATTGTACCCATGGAATTTACAAGAAAACAGTTATCTGAAAAGTATCTGAAAGAAATTGTCGATGCGTTATTTATTGAAACCTCCAAAGTGTATGATATTATTTTTATTTTAAGTGATGAAATAGATAATAGTGAGATTTTATCCACAAATATTGTGGAAAACAAAACTACCACTTTAGCACCAGTAAACTTTAAGCATTCTTCTAATTTAAATAAATCATATACTTTTGATAATTTTGTTGTCGGAAATAGCAATAAATTAGCACATGCAACTGCTCTTGCGGTAGCAGAATCCCCTGGACAAACCTATAATCCTTTGTTCTTATATGGGGCAAGTGGTCTTGGAAAAACACATTTGATGCATGCAATTGGAAATTATATTGAAGATAATACTAATAAACGGGTGCTATATGTATCGTCGGAACAATTTATTGATGATTTTTCTAAAATAAGTCGAAAAGATGATAATACAAAAAATAATTACGATTATGCGGAATATTTTAAAAATAAATATCGCTCTTTAGATGTATTAATAATTGATGATATTCAATTTTTATCTACTACTTCAAAAACGCAGGAAGAATTTTTCCACACTTTTAATGTTTTATATAATGATAATAAGCAAATAATTATTTCTAGTGACCGTTCACCAAATGATTTAAAACAATTAGAAGAAAGATTAAAAACACGTTTTTGTTGGGGATTAACAGTTGATATTTATCCACCAGAATTCGAACTACGTAAAAATATTTTGAGAAAAAAAATACAAGCATCAAAATTACTACCGGAAATTCCGGATGATGTTATTGAATATATTGCTTCTAATATGGCAAGTGACGTCAGAAGTCTAGAAGGTGCAATTAATGGTTTAATGGCTTACTCATTAGTTATGGGAAAGACGGAAATAACATTACCTATAGCCGTAGAAGCATTAAAAGATAATATAAATAGAGGAACAAGTGAGAAAGCTAACATTCTAAAAGTACAAAAAACAGTTGCTGATTTCTATCAAATTTCAGTAGATGATTTAAAGAGTAAAAAAAGAAGTGCTAAAATAGCTGGACCACGTCAAATTGCAATTTATCTATCAAGAAGTTTATTAAATGAATCGTTCGATAGGATTGGTTTAGAATTTGGTGGAAAAGATCATTCAACAGTTATGTATTCTTATGAAAAAATTAAAAGTGAAATAGAAAATAATAATGAATTAAAAGAAGTTGTTGAAAAAATAAAAAAAGACATTATGTAAAAAAAGTGGATAATATGTGGATAAAATTAGATTTTTCCACAATCAAATATAACAAATATTGCTGATATATCTAATAAATATATGGTTTTCCACAGTTTTCCACCCTATTATTATAATTATAAATTAAAAGAAAGAAGGAATTATGATGAAAATAAAAATAAAAAAAGAATTATTACTTGAAAATTTAAATAAGGTTAGTAAAGCGATTTCAACTAAAAATTTAATCCCTGCTTTATCTGGAATTAAATTTGATTTAAAAAAAGATGGTTTAATGCTTACAGCTAGCGATAATGATATAACAATTGAAACATTTATCCCTAAAAATGATGATATGGATATTGATGATACAGGAAGTATTATAATACAAGGAAAATATATTTTAGATATTGTAAGAAAAATACAAGATGAGAATATTAATTTAGAAGTTTTTGATGAAACAAGAATTATTATATCAACAGAAAACAGTGAATATAATTTAAATGGTATAAATAAAAGAGATTATCCTAATATTACTTTAGAGAAAAGCCAAACTCCAATTATAATTAATAGTAAAGAGTTTAAAAAAATGGTTAATCAAACTTCTTTTGCTACTAGTGTTGATGAAACTCGTCCACAACTTACAGGAATAAACTTTAAAATTATAAAGGATGAATTGGAATGTAGTGCAACTGATTCTTATAGGTTAGCAAGAAAAGTTCTTAAACTAGAAAAAGAATCAAATGAAAATTATAATATTATTGTTCCTAGTAAAAACTTACAAGAATTATGTAAAATTATTGATGATGATGAAATAGAATTACATATATTTAATAATAAAATCCTATTTAAATCAAATAATACTCTATTTCAAAGCAGATTAATAAATGGAAGTTATCCTAATACAACTAATTTATTACCAAAGGATAGTCTACTAAAAATTACAGTTAATATAAATGACTTATATAATGTAATAGATCGCGTTAGTATTTTGACTAGTGATAAAGAAAAAAATATTGTAAATTTAGAAACAGAAGATAATACTTTAATAATGCGTTCAAGTAGTGTTGAAATAGGTCGCGTAGAAGAAAAAATGAACATTAAGAAAGATAATGATAATAACATAAAAATATCATTTAGTGCAAAGTTTATGATGGAAGCTTTAAAAACTTTTGAAGGTGATGAAGCAATTATCAATTTTGTTGGAGAAATAAATCCAATAATTATTAAAGATAATAAAGAAGATAACTTAATTCAATTAGTTTTACCAATCAGAACTTACTAAATTAAGAGGTGAATATAAAAAATATTCACTTTTTTTGTTGAAAAATGATGTTTTTTTAAGATTTATGACATTTTGTGACATTTTTCTACAAATAGAATGCTTATTATAACAGCCATTCACGAAAGTGAAAAGAAGGGAGGTTTTTATGGATTCTTACGAAATTAACAAAGATACTTGCGCAGTTGTAAGTGTTAATGAAAGTGTCACCAAAGTATTAGAAAATGAGGATGAATACTTTATTAATAAAAGTAGCTATGAGGTTATGGAAGATAGTTGTGCTTATTATGGTAGTTCTTGTGAAGGAAGGGTAAGAGGAACTAAAACAATTCTTGGTAGTAATTATAAAGTACCAATAATAATTGAAGAAAGTAATGATATAATTTTTTTTCCTACAGAAGCAGCTACTAACGCAAATTGTATTTGGCTAGCTCTTAATAATATAAAAAGTTATGAAAAATGCAATGGATTTACTAAAGTAATTTTTAATTCAGGTAAAGAAATCTTAATTAAAATGTCAATTTCTTCATTTGAAACACAATTATTAAGAGCTAATCGTTTAGGTTCAATTCTTCGCAAGAGAAGAGGATAATTTTAAAAATTAATTATGATTATACGTTAAATTTCTTTTAAAATAAGGAAAATAGTGATATAATTGATTGGTAATGTGGGTATACGTGTTTTTTTAAAAATGATTTTATGCCTATTTTAGAGGTGTTTTATGAGAATTGAGCACTTAAAACTAATTAATTTTAGAAATTATTCAAATTTAAATCTTACTTTTGATAATAATGTGAATATTTTTATTGGTGAGAATGGTAAGGGAAAAACAAATATACTAGAAAGTATTTATGTTTTATCCCTTACTAAATCTAATAGATATGGTATTGAAAATAATTTAATTAAGTTTAATGAGGAAATTTCTAAAATCGAAGGAATAATAAGAAGAGAAGATTTAATAAAAAAGCAAGAAATACACTTTACTAAAAATAAAAAGCAAATTTTTATTAATAATAAAGAAATACACAGAATTAAAGACTATATTTCAAATTTTTGTGTTATATCTTTTACACCAGATGATTTAGAAATTATTAAAGGTTCACCTAACATTAGAAGAAATATGATTAATATTGATATTAGCCAATTATATAGAAATTATATATCATATTTAAATGAATATAATCAAATTATAAAAATAAGAAATGAATATTTAAAAAAAATGAATTTAAACGGTAATAGTGATATTAGGTATTTAGATGTTGTTAATGAACAAATGATTAATAAAGGAATAAAAATATACCAATATCGCTATAATTTTTTTAATAAAATTAATGAATTGTTGCCCAAAATTTTTAAAAAAATATCAGGTCTTGATGGATTAAATATTAAATACGAAACAAGTTTTGAACTAGATAATTTTGATTTATCTGATGTTATAAAAAAATATAATAATAAAATAAAAAAGAATTTTAAGGCTGAATTAATGCAAGGAATCACTTTAGTTGGTCCACATCGAGATGATTTTTCTTTTAATTTATCAGGTATAGATATGAAAAGCTTTTCATCTCAAGGACAGCAAAGACTTGCTATAATAGCTCTTAAAATATCTGAAATATTTTTATTTAAGGAAGAAATTGGTGAGTATCCTGTTTTATTATTAGATGATATATTCAGCGAAATTGATATTAATAAAAGAAATAAAATTATTAAATTTTTGTTAAAAGATATACAGAGTATTATTACAACAACAGATATTAATGATATTGAAATTGATTTAATAAAAAATGCAAAAGTATTTAGGGTAAATAATAATAAAGTGACAGAAAGAGGTAAGAAAAATGGAAGAAGAAAAAGTAACAACAAATTATGATTCATCTGCGATTCAGGTGTTAGAGGGACTTGAAGCAGTAAGAAAAAGACCTGGTATGTATATAGGAACGACTGATGTCAAAGGACTACATCATTTAGTATGGGAAATTGTGGACAATTCTATAGATGAAGCATTAGCGGGTTTTTGTAAGAATATTGATATTATAATTAATAAAGATAATTCTATAACAGTAAAAGATGATGGAAGAGGAATACCTGTTGATATTCATCCAAAAACGGGAAAATCAACAGTAGAAACCGTTTATACAGTTTTACATGCTGGTGGAAAATTTGGTGGTGGAGGATATAAAGTATCAGGTGGACTTCATGGAGTTGGTGCATCTGTTGTAAATGCTTTATCATCTTGGGTAGAAGTAACAGTTTATAAAGAAGGAAAAGTTTACTTCATGCGTTTTGAAAATGGTGGTCATCCTGTTGAGCCTTTAAAAGTTATCGATAAATGTGATATAAATAGGTCTGGTACCACAGTTACATTTAAACCTGATTCAACCATTTTCGATTCAGATATTTATGACTATGAAACTTTAAAAGTACGTGTTCGTGAACTTGCTTTTTTAAATAGAGGTTTAGCTTTAACATTACGAGATGATCGTGATGAAGTTGATACTACAGGTGATAGATTCCTATATGAAGGAGGAATTAGTGAATACGTAAGATTTATTAATAAAGGAAAAACTCCGATTCACGAGGATATAATTCATTTAAATGGTGAAGATGAGGGAGTATTCTTTGAAGTAGCTATGCAATATACTGATGGCTATAACGATAATATTTATTCATTTGTTAATAACATTAATACTCATGATGGTGGAACACATGAGGAAGGTGTAAGACGTGCTTTAACTAGAGTTATCAATGCTTATGGTAGAAAGGCTGGTATTCTTAAGGAAAAAGATGAACCGCTTACAGGTGATGATGTTAAAGAAGGATTAACCATGATTATATCATGTAAGCATCCAAATCCACAATTTGAGGGTCAAACAAAGGGAAGATTAGGTAATTCAGAAGTAAGAAAATTAGCTGATAAAGTATTCTCTGATGGTTTTGAAAGATTTCTTATGGAAAATCCAGAAGAAGCTAAAACTATTCTTAATAAAGCAATGTTGGCATGTCGTGCAAGAAATGCTGCTAAAAGGGCTAGGGAAATCACAAGAAAAAGTGATTTGGCTATGACAAGTTTTTTTGGAAAATTATCAGATTGTAAGAGTAAAAATCCAAAGGAATCAGAAATTTTTATTGTCGAGGGTGATTCAGCAGGTGGAAGTGCTAAAAAGGGAAGAGATTCTATGACACAAGCAATACTTCCGTTACGTGGAAAAATACTAAATGTTGAAAAAGCTCGACTTGATAAAGCTTTGGGAAATGAAGAAATAAGAACAATAATTACTGCATTTGGCACAGGTATTGGTGATGAGTTTGATTTATCTAAACTTCGATATGATAAAATCATTATTATGACCGATGCTGATGTTGATGGTTCGCATATTCGAGTACTTCTTCTAACTCTTTTTTATCGTTTCTTTAGGCCAATTGTTGAAGCAGGACATGTGTATGCTGCACAGCCACCTTTATTTAGAATTATGCATGGAAAAACGCGAAAGTATGTATTAGATGAGGCTGAAAAAGAAAATTATCTTGCTACATTAGATGAAAACGTTCGCTCTCGTGCTGAAATAGCTCGAATGAAAGGTTTAGGAGAGATGGATGCAGAGGAATTAAATGAAACTACGATGGATATAAATAAGAGGGTATTACGAAAAATAACGGTATCAGATTGTGTTCAAGCTGATGCGATGTTTGAAAAATTAATGGGCGAGGAAGTTGAACCAAGACGTGAATTTATTGAAGAAAATGCTCGTTATGTTAAAAATTTGGATATTTAGGAGGTTGTTATGGAAGATACAAATAATATAAATGAACAAGATGAATTTAAAGGGGAATTCCATGAAAAAGATAGTCATAGGGTGAATGATATAGTAAGAGAAATATCAGATTCTTTTATAGATTATTCAATGAGCGTTATAACATCGCGTGCTATTCCTGACTTAAGAGATGGATTAAAACCAGTTCACCGTAGAATATTATGGAGTATGTATGAAGAAGGAAATACTCCTGATAAACCACATAAAAAATCAGCAACGACTGTTGGTTATGTTATGGGTCATTATCATCCACATGGTGATTCATCAATTTATGACGCAATGGTGCGTCTTGCACAGGACTTTAATCAGCGTTATATGATGGTTGATGGTCATGGAAATTTTGGTAATATTGAAGGTGATGGAGCTGCAGCATATCGTTATACAGAGGCTCGTCTTTCTAAAATTTCTTTAGAAATGCTTCGTGATATTAATAAAGAAACAGTTGATATGATGCCCAATTTTGATGAAACTAGTCCAGAACCTACCGTTTTACCATCTCGTTTTCCCAATGTATTAGTAAATGGCTCAATGGGAATTGCAGTTGGGATGGCCACAAATATTCCACCACATAATTTGGGAGAAGTAATAGATGGCTGTATTGCATATATCGATAATAATGATATTGATACTGATGGCTTAATGAAATTTATAAAAGGTCCTGATTTTCCAACTGGAGGCACTATTTTAGGTAATTCAGGCATAAAAAAGGCTTATGAGACAGGACGTGGAAGTATTACCATTAGAAGTAAAGCGTCAATTGAAGAACATTCTGGACATAATCAGATAGTTATTACAGAAGTTCCATATGGTGTTAATACAATGGAACTAAAGAATAAAGTTGCTGAACTTGTTCATAACAAAATAATAGAAGGTATATCTGATTATCACACTGACTTAAAAGATGGCGTTAAAATAACTATTACACTAAAAAAAGAGGCAAATCCTCAGGTAATATTAAATAATCTTTATAAACATACTAATTTTCAAATCAATTATGGAATTATTTTCTTAGTAATTGATAATGGAACACCACGAACTTTACCATTAAAAGATATTATAGCTAAGTATATTGAGCATCAGAAAGAAGTAATAATTAGACGAACTAGATTTGATTTAAGAAAAGCAGAGGAAAGAGTTCATATTCTAGAAGGTGAAAAAATAGCTCTTGATCATATTGATGAAGTAGTAAGTATTATTCGTAATTCAAAATCTGATGAAGAAGCACAAAATAAATTGATGAATAAATTTGGCCTTTCTGAAATACAAGCTAAACATATTTTGGATATGCGCTTACGTAAATTAACGGGATTAGAACGTGAAAAGGTAGAAGCTGAATTAAATGATTTATTGTTAAAAATAGAAGATTATAAGGCTATTTTAGCATCAAATGAGCGTGTTTTAGGAATTATCAAAAACGAATTACTTGAAATTAAGAACAAATATGGTGATGAACGTCGTACTGATATTGATATGACAGCAATAGATTATATTGAAGATGAATCATTGATACCAGTTGAAAATATCGTAGTTGCTTTAACTAACAAAGGCTATATTAAAAGAATGAGAACAGATACCTATAAAACCCAACATCGCGGTGGAGTTGGTATAAAGGGTATGACGACTAATGATGAAGACTTTGCTGAAAAGTTAATTAATGCAAGAACACATGATTATATTATGTTCTTTACAAATCGTGGTAAAGTATACCGTATAAAGGGTTATGAAATTCCAGAATTTTCTCGACAATCTAAAGGCTTACCAATTATAAACTTATTGCCACTTGAGAAGGATGAGTTTGTAAAATCAATTGTAAATATTGATGAAACTGATGAAAATACGAAATATTTAATTTTTGCAACTAAAAATGGTCTTGTAAAAAGAACATCAGTTGCCGAATTTGATAATATTAGAACAAGTGGAAAAATTGCTATATTATTGAAAGAAAATGATGAATTAATTAATGTTCAGAAGTCAAATGGAAATGCAGAAATTATAATTGGAGCTAGTAATGGTCGCGCTGTTAGATTTAAAGAAAGCGAAATTAGACCAATGGGAAGAAATACCTCTGGAGTACGTGGTATAGATGTTGACGGAAGCGTTGTTGTTGGATGTGAAGTAATTCTTGATTCAGATAATCAACAAATGCTAATAGTAACTGAAAAAGGATACGGTAAGAAAACAAATGTTTCTGAATATCGCTTAACTCATCGAGGAAGTAAAGGAGTAAAAACTCTAAATATAACTGAGAAAAATGGTAATTTAGTAACTATTAGATCAGTAATTGGAAATGAAGATATTTTATTAATTACTGACAAAGGAATAATAATTCGATTATCATTAGAACAAATTTCTACTTTAAAAAGAGCAACACAAGGTGTGAGATTAATTAACCTAAAAGATAATTGTTTGGTTTCAACGGTTGCTACAGTAGTAAAAGAAGAAGATAGTTTAAATGATGAAGAGAATAATGTTGAAGAAAAAGAGGAAAATTAAAATTTTCTCTTTTTTATTTCCCGGGAAATGTAGTTTTTTTGTGTTTTGTTGTTTAAAAGTATGAAATTATTATTAATTATAATATTTCCCGAGAAATATTATGGTGATTTTTTTTTAAAAATTAGTATTACTTTTACTTTTTATATTATATAATTTTACATTAACTTTTTGTGTTTTTCTTGATTATTTAAGTAATTTGTAGTATTATTTATTTGTGCAATAAAAGCGTGGAACTTGGTCAGGATTGAAAAATAGCAGCCATAACACTCAACTTTTATGTGCACATTTTTTTTGGAGTTTATATGACTGATGGATATATGAGAATTGCACTTGATGAGGCTAAAAAGGCCTATAATCTTAATGAAGTGCCAGTGGGTGCTGTTATTGTTTATAATAATAAAATTATAGCCAAAGCACATAATTTAAAAAGAAAGTCTAATTGTATTATGAATCATGCAGAAATTATTGCTATTATTGAGGCAAGTGAAAAGCTCGGTGATTGGCGTTTGAATGATTGTGAAATATATGTTACATTGGAACCATGTCCTATGTGTGCTGGTGCAATAGCTCAATCAAGAATAAAAAAAATTTATATTGGTTCAAAATCTAATGTTTTATATAATGAAAAGATAGTTAAAGAAATATTCCAAAATAAAGACTATAATCATTATGTCGAAATTGAATATATTAATAACTCGGAATGTTCAGAAATTTTAACATCATTTTTTTCTAATAAAAGATAAATCTTTAATTACTGTTAAATATTTAATAATTATATGTAAAATTGATTTATACTAATAGTTTTGTTATGCATTTTAGGTTATAATATATTTAGAAAGGTGTGATTATATGGCATATCAAGCATTATATCGTAAGTATCGTCCTAATTCTTTTGCGGATTTTATCGACCAAGATAACGTTAAGAAGATACTTATTAATTCAATTAAAAATAATAAAATATCACATGCATATCTCTTTTCTGGTCCTCGTGGAATTGGTAAAACTTCGATGGCTAAAATATTTGCTAAAGCCATTAATTGCCTTGATTTTAATGATAATGATGATGTATGTGATAAATGTAGCAATTGTGAGAATATAAATAATTATTCGGTTGATATAATTGAAATTGATGCTGCAAGTAATAATGGTGTTGATCAAATACGTGATTTAAAGAACAAAATAGCGATTGTACCAAGTAATTTAAAATATAAAGTATACATAGTTGATGAAGTACATATGCTTACCAACAGTGCTTTTAATGCACTTTTAAAGACACTGGAAGAACCGCCTAGTTATGTTGTTTTTATTTTAGCAACTACAGAGTTTTATGAGGTGCCTGAAACAATAGTTTCACGTTGCCAATGCTTTAATTTTAATCGAATTACCCTAAAAAGTCTTGAAAAACGCTTAAAATATATAGCTGAACAAGAAAATATTTCAATTACTGATGAAGCTATTACTGAAATAGCTCATTATGCAAATGGTGGACTTCGAGATGCAATTGGTATGTTAGATAAATTAAGGTCATTTACTAATGAAATCATTACAATAGATATATTTAAAAGTATAAATGGTATGATATCTCAAGAAGAAATTGTTAAATTTTACGATGATATTTTTTTAAATAATATAAATGACATCTTAAAAATAATTGATAAAATTAATGAACAAGGGTATGATTTTAAAAACTTTATTGAAAGAGTAATGATGCTGACTCGTGATAAAATTGTTGCTTATTATGTTAACAATGAAAAAATAAGTGGTTCTATCGACGATAATGTAACTTTTGTTTCAATTTTGAATGATATTTTAAATAGATTGAAAGACGCCATAGAACCAATGGTTATTGTGCAAATTTATATATTGAAATTTTTAGAAAATAATAAAAAAAATATTTCCCAGGAAATAAAAAATGAATCTTTGAATTTAGATAAATCTGAAATTAAGATAGAAAAACAATTGCTTGAAAAGGAAAAAAACGAGAAAATCAATAAAAAAATAGCCGAAAATAGAGATATATATATTAATGAGGAAGTAAAAAAAATACTTATTAATAATGCTATGGCGACGGCAGAACGTAAATATAAAAATGAATTGACTACCATCTGGAAAGAACTTGATAAATATTTTATGAATCCAAAATATGGGAAAGTAGCCCAGCTTCTTTCTGATACAGAACCTATGGTTGTAGGTATGAATTATTTGATTTTGACGACATCATCAACGGGAATAATTGAAAATATTTATATGAATTTTTTAGATGTTGAATCATTTATTGAAGAAATTTATCATAAATTATCAATTGTGTTATTACTAAATGATGAGTTTGAGGCAGTTAAAAATAAATATATTGAAGATAGAAATAAAAATATTATCTACAAAGTTCAAAAAGAATGTGGTAAACTAGTAAATGAAAAAAACAGTCTAATTAATCAGGCTATTAATGTATTTGGCTCTGATTTAGTAGACATAGAATAAAGGAGAAATTAATATGAATATGCAAGCTATGCTTAGACAAGCACAAAATTTACAAAAAAAAATGCTAAGTGAAAAGGAAGAAATTGATAATACAACTTTTACGGCGAAAAATGGTATGGTAACAGTTACTATGAAAGGAACTAAAAAAATAGAAAAGGTAGAAATTGAAAATCATGATGACTTTTCAAAAGATGATATTGAAATGTTAGAAGATATGATTATGTTAGCTGTAAATGATGCTATTTCTCAGATTGATAAGACAACAGAAAATAAATTGGGTAAGTATACTAATGGTATGCCTGGTTTATTTTAGGTGATTTAATGTATCCTAAAAGTATTTATAATTTAATTGAATCTTTTAAGTATTTTCCAGGTATTGGTGAAAAAACAGCCGAAAGACTGGCTTTTTCTGTTTTACAAATGGAAAAAGAGCAGGTTGAATCATTAAGTAAAAATTTATCTTTGGCAAAATCAAATATTAAAAGATGTAAAATATGTAATCATTTATCTGAAGGTGATATTTGTAATATTTGTGAAGACTTAAATAGAAATGGTGATTTATTATGTCTTGTAGAAGATTCTAAAACAGTATTTTCAATTGAAAAAATAGGAACTTTTAATGGTTATTATCATGTTTTAAATGGCCTTATTTCATCATTTAATGGTATAAATCCTGATGAATTACATCTAGATATATTAATTAATAGAATTCAAAATGGTCACTTTAAAGAAATAATTATTGCCTTTAAACAATGCATTGAAGGAGAGATGACAGCTCTATATATAAAAAATATACTTAATGATATGAATATTAAGATAACGAGAATTGCCTCTGGAATTCCTATGGGGGCGGACATGGAGTATATTGATTCATTAACTCTTGAAAAGGCCTTTGATAACCGTAAAACTATTTCATAAAAAAATTCCATCTTCATATTTTTTATTGGTGATTGTTTGATGAAATATTTTAAAAAAATTGTTATAGCATCTTTTATGCTATATACCTTTAATATGGTTGCTGTAAATTTTAATATAGTTTTACCAATTAATATTTGGACGATTGGATTTACTTCTTTTTTTGATGTTAGTGGTCTAGTAATTTTACTAATTATTAAATTAATAGGAGTTTAGTATGGCACGAATAGAAAATTTAAATGATTTTAAAATGATAACTAGTAATATTACTAGTTTTTCGCATGCATATTTAATAAGTGTTAATTCGATAGATTTTGCATATACATACGTTAAAAGCCTGGTTAAGGAGATTGTTTTAGGAAAAAACTATGATGAAGATATAGAGAATAATCAAATAATTTGTTATCAAATTGATAATGATGAATTTGATGATATGTATGTTGTAAATCCTTCAACTATTTCAATTAATACAGAAGAAATTAATAAATTGATGACCTACATGGAAACAAAATCATTACGTAAGAATGGCAATAGAGTATACATTATTTATGGTTTTGAAAGATTAAGTAGAGATGTTAGTAATAAAATACTTAAATTTATAGAAGAACCAACTGAAAATCTTTATGCAATACTATTAACTGAAAATATCGAAAAAATATTACCAACAATTATTTCACGTTGTCAAATTATTAACCTTATGTTTCCTTTTGAAAAAATCGATGAAGATAAAGTTGATAATTTTAAAAACTTCTTATGTAAATTGATAGAAGAAAAAAAACGAATGATTGCCTATGTTTATGATTATTTTAATGACGCTATTGGTGATCGGACATTATTTTATGATAGTTTTTTGATATTAGAAAAAATTATTAGCCAAACAATTAATTATAAATATGAACATGTAGATGAAAATATATATATATGTCATCAATTACTGGAGTATCCTAGTCAAACACTAATTAATATTTTGATTATTACTAATAAGCTTAAGTGCTTAATAAAAGGAAATATTAATTTGAATTTACTATTAGATAGATATATAATAGAGGTAACAAAGGAGTTCGCTTTATGCAAAAAGTAGTAGGTATATCCTTTAATAAAAAAGGTAGAATATATAATTTTAACGCCAGTCATTTTGATTTAAATATTGGTGATTCGGTCATCGTTGAAACAGAAAGAGGATTACAGTATGGTTTTGTTATGTCAAATATTAAAGATGTAGAGGATGATGAGTTTACTATACCATTAAAAAATGTAATACGTTTTTCTACTAAAAAAGACGATCAAAATTATTCTAAGAATTGTCAAGATGCTGCAAAATCGCTAATTAAAGCACGGGAAATTGTTGAAAAATTGAATCTCAATATGCGTTTATTGGATGCTAGTTATACATTTGATCGAAAACAATTGATTTTTAATTTTACTTCTGATGAAAGAGTTGATTTCCGTGAACTTGCTAAAAGACTTGCAGCAATTTATAAAACGCGAATTGAGCTTCGTCAAATTGGTGTTCGTGATAAAGCAAAGGAAGTAGGCGGTTTAGGTCCGTGTGGTCGAATGCTATGTTGTAACACTTTCTTAAATGATTTGAATAGTGTAACCATTAATATGGCTAAAAATCAAATGCTTGCTTTAAATCAATCAAAAATTAACGGTTCATGTGGACGATTACTTTGCTGTTTAAGTTTTGAGGATATCGTTTATTCAAAATTACGAGAAAAATTACCGGATATTGGTGATAATTATCAATCAGAAAATATTAGTGGAAAAGTTGTAAATATTGATATTTTAGCACAAAAAATATATGTTGAAAATAAACAAGGGGAAGTCGTTGAGGTATTAGTTAATAATGGAGATAATTAATGATTTACTTGAAATAGATAATTTAAAGATTTATCAAAATGATAACTGGTTTAAGTTTTCACTTGAATCAGTTCTTTTGCCTAATTTTGTAACAATTAACTTAAGATGCAAAAAAATTATGGATTTATGCACTGGAAATGCGCCTATTCCTTTAATTTTATCAACTAAAACAAAAGCAGATATTGTAGGAGTAGAAATTCAAAAAGATATTTATGAATTAGCGAAGAAAAGCATTAAAATTAACCATTTAGAAAAGAGAATCACTTTAATTAATGATGATTTAAAAAATCTTAAAAAATATTATAATGGGGATGATTTTGATGTCATTACGGTCAATCCTCCATATTTTTCTAATAATTCATTATCAAAAAAAAACATTGATATACATAAGACTATTGCTCGACATGAGGTATTAACAAATTTAGAAGAAATTGTTAAAATAGGTGCTTTTCTTTTAAAAAATGGAGGGTATTTTGCTATGGTTCATCAAACATCACGCTTTTTTGAAATAGTTGATGTTTTTAAAAAATATAATTTGGCAATTAATAAAATTCAGATAATATATCCGAAAAAAAACCAAGAATCAAATTTATTTATGATTGAAGGTGTAAAAAATGGAAGATGTGGAGTAAAATTTTTAAATCCTCTTATAATTCACAATGTAGATGGTTCTTATCAAGAGCAAATTATTAAAATGTTTAAAAATAAAAAGGAGATAGGTTTATGAAAATGATAGTTGGACTTGGAAATCCAGGTAAAGAATATGCTAAAACACGTCATAATGTAGGGTTTATGGTAATAGATTCTTATATTGAAAAAAATCACATAGATGCTTTAAAAGAAAAATTTAATGGACTATATACCAAAGTATTTCTTGATAACGAATGTTTTATTTTATTAAAACCAATGTCATATATGAACTTATCTGGTACTGTAATAAAACAATATGCTGATTATTTTCATATTAAACCTGCGGATATTTTAGTTATTCATGATGATTTAGATTTACCACTTGGAAAAATAAAAATAAAGTTTAAAGGATCTAGTGGTGGTCATAATGGTATAAAGAACATAATTGAAAATTTACATACAGAGATTTTTTCTCGTTTTAAAATTGGAATATCTAAAAATAAAAATATTCTATACATTGATTATGTTGTAGGTAAGTTTAATTCAAATGAATTGGAAATAATTAATAAAATCCTTGCTTTTTCCTCTGAAATTATTGATGACTTTATTAAAAATGACATTGAAAAAGTAATGAGCAAATATAATGGTGAAGAATATGAAATTAAATAAGGATTTATTTGATGTTTCTTCATCGTTTGAAAATATTGCGTTGAAAGGTTTGAATGATACAGCCTTTTGTCATTTAATATATGAAATTTTTCTAAATAAAAATGAAAACATTGTTATAATAACTCCAACACTTTTTGAAGCAAGCAAATTACTAAATATATTGACTAGTTATACTAATAAAGCTCTTCTTTTTCCAATGGATGATTTTTTAACTAGCCAAGCAGTTGCTATTAGTCCAGATTTACAGATTACAAGACTTGAGACTATTAATAGTTTATTAAATAAAGAAAAACATATTTTAATTACCCATTTAATGGGATTTTTGCGTTTTTTACCAGATTCGAATGTTTACCAAAAAAAAATAATACATTTAAAAAAAAATAGTGAATATGAACCAAAAAAATTAGTTAGTGACTTAAATGATATTGGTTATAAAATTGAGACATTTGTTTCAAAGACTACAGATATGGCGGTTAGGGGATATGTTATTGACGTATTTCCTATTTCATGTATTAATCCTATAAGAATAGAGTTTTTTGGTGATTCAATTGATAGTATTCGTTATTTTGATTCAGAAACACAAAAATCAATTGAATCTGTTGATGAGGTTTCAATTTATCCAGCAACAGAATGTTTATTTGATAAAGACGAAACAAATATTGTTCGAAAACAACATTTAATATCACTTGTTAATAATAAGGTCATTAATATATCCGAGTATATGTCAAATCCCTTTTTATTTATTAAAGATTATCCACAAATAAAGAGTTTATATTTAGAAATAAAGGAGCAAATGGAAGAATATCGAAGTGAAAAGGATTCTGAATATAGTGGAACATATATGTTCGATTTAAACTTATTTAATTCTTATCATAAAGCCTTTTATTTAACCCATGATAGTATGTTAAATGATGTTAAAGTCGATAAAATAATTGATTATAAAACCAAAGAAAATCCTAAATTTCATGAGAATATTGAAGCTATTTCTAATTATTTAAAAAATATGAAAAATAAGACTATTATTATTTGCTTGAAAAAATTTCAAATAAAAGCATTTACTAAAAACTTTTCTTTTAGTTTTGTAATAACAGATTTAGAACATATTTTTGAAAAAGCAATTAATATCATTGAGTTAGAATTAGATGATGGATTTATTTATAAAGATTATATAGTTATTACAGATAAAGATTTATTTAATATTAAGAGTGTTAAAAAAACATATCAAACGAAGTTTAAATATTCTACAAAAATTCGTGATATTAATAAGTTGGATGTTGGTGATTATATAGTTCATAATGCTTGTGGAATTGGTATATATAATGGCATAAAAACATTATCAATGGGGGATATAAAAAAAGACTATATTGAACTTTTATATAAAGGAAATGACAAATTGTATATTCCTGTTGAGAAAATTGAATTAATTAGTAAGTATTCTGGTAAAGAAGGAATGGTTCCTAAAGTTTCTAGTTTAAATGGAACTGATTGGAAAAAAACAAAATTGCGAGTTACATCAAAAGTTAAAAATATTGCTAGTGAATTGCTAAGAATTTATGCAGAACGTGAGATGAAGAAAGGCTTTAAATATGCCCCTGATGATGAATTACAGACATTATTTGAAAGTGAGTTTGAATATCAATTAACAGATGATCAAGCTTTAGCTATTAAACAAATAAAAGATGAAATGGAAACATCTCATCCAATGGATCGATTACTATGTGGTGATGTTGGCTTTGGTAAAACGGAAGTTGCTTTTCGGGCAATCTTTAAAGCAATTATGAATGGTAAACAGGTTATTTATTTGTGCCCAACAACAATTCTTTCAATGCAGCAATATAATAATGCTGTTTCAAGATTTAAAAATTTTCCAGTGTCAATTGGTTTATTAAATCGCTTTGTCATACCAAAAATAGCTAATGAAAACATTAATAATTTTAATAATGGCAAACTAGATTTATTAATTGGGACACATCGTGTTTTAAATGATTTAATTAGACCTAAAAACTTGGGATTACTTGTTATTGATGAAGAGCAAAGATTTGGAGTTACCCATAAAGAAAAAATAAAAAAATATAAAAGCGATGTTGATGTATTAACACTTACTGCAACACCAATACCACGAACACTACAGATGTCTTTAGTAGGAATTCGCAGTTTATCACTTATAACAACTCCACCGAACAATCGTTATCCAATTCAGACATATGTTGTAGAAGAAAATAGTAGTTTAATAAAAGATGCAATATACAAAGAATTATCACGCTCTGGACAAGTATTCATTTTATATAATCATGTTGATTTAATAGAAAATAAAGTATATGAAATACAAGCATTAGTTCCAAATGCCAAAATAATTTTTGCCCATGGAAAAATGGATCGTGAACAAATTGAGAATAGAATGATTGATTTTATAAATCATAAAGCTGATATATTAGTATGTACTACTATTATTGAGACTGGGATTGATATTCCAAATGTTAATACTTTAATTATTCTAGAAGCTGATCATTTTGGACTTTCACAATTATATCAAATACGAGGAAGAGTTGGTAGAAGTGATAAAATTGCGTATGCCTATATGATGTACAAAAAAGGTAGAGTATTAGGGGAAGAAGCAATTAAAAGGTTAAAAGCAATAGAAGAATTTACTGAATTGGGAAGTGGCTTTAAAATAGCTAATCGTGATTTGTCTATAAGGGGTGCTGGAGATATTCTAGGAGAAGAGCAGGCAGGATTTATAGATAGTGTAGGTATAGATTTATATTTAAAAATATTAAATGATGAGGTAAGAAGACTAAAAGGTGAAGAGATTGAAAATGATGATGTTGAACAAAAACCACTTTTAAATATAGCTACACATATTGATGATGATTATGTTTCACAAAATGAGATAAAAATTGAAATTCATCAAATGATTAACAAAATTGATTCCTATGACAAATTAAAAGAAATTAAAGAAGAAATAGAGGACCGTTTTGGCAAAATTGATAAAGAAATGGAAATATATATGTATGAGGAATGGTTTGAAAAAATTGCTCGTAAAGCTGGAATAATTAAGGTAAAAGAGACTAAAACACTAGTAGAAATTATTTTTGATATTTCCAGTACTAAAAAAATCGATGGTGAAAGATTATTCATGACAGCATATCAAATAACCCCATATTTTAAGTTTAATTATCACAATCAATGTTTAGGAATTATTTTAGAAACTGTTAAATTATCAAAACATTATATTTTTTACTTAATAGAATTATTTAATAAATATTTTAATAAAATATAATTTTACTTTTTTTTGATTATAAAATATGTTAGTTTATAACGGTTTTAACCTTTAATATTATATTATTTGACATTAACTTGACAAAAGTTCGAAAAATTGATAATCTTAATATATAGTAGAAAGGAAAAATATGGAGAGAAATATTGATGTAGTAGAACAATTAAGATTAAAAAATCAAGAACTTTATATCAATAAATTGATTATTGATTTGGAAAATGCCATGGATTCATTAATTATTTTTTATAGTAATTATTGTGATACATTATCCCTTGATGTTTCAAATACTATCGTTTCATATTTGAATGAAAATACCATTGAATATCAAGAAATGATAATAAAAGTAGTAACTTCCTTTTTTAGCTTATTAAATGATAAATTAAATAAAGAAATTAACGAACGATTTAATATTATAAAAAAGAATATAAAAAAAATTGATTCTTTAAGTTATGAGACAAAATTAGAAGAAGAATCATTAATCATATCTAATTCACTTTCTGATTATTATCAAGATAACATTAATATGCTAATAGAAGAAATCATAAATATTATAATTCAAGAAAAAAGAAATGACTTACAAGAATATTTACAAACAATAATTCATCGAAAATTAATTAACACTTTAAAGGATAAGCTTGCTTATACCATAAAATTAATTAATAACAATTATGATGTCAATACGATGATGTTACAAAGTATTAATGAAAAAACACTTAAATAAGGTATAATTTTTAACTTTTATCTAAAAATAATATAGGTGATTGTATGGCAAAAAGTGGTATAACAAGAAGAATTGATGAATTAGGCCGTTTAGTTATTCCTAAAGAAATTAGAAAAAATTTAAAAATTAGAGATAATGATGAAATTGAAATAAGTATTATAAATGATAAAATTATCTTAAGTAAATATGATATTTTGCAAAAAGATAATGTAATACATCAAATTTTATTGTCTATTAGAAAGGCGCTAGGTAAAAATGTTTTATTTACATCGCGCGATAAAATAATTGACTATGCTGTTATAAGTAAAGAAAAACCTGATTTTGATGATTTAAATGATGATGTAATTAGAATGATTGAAAATCGTAAAGAAATAGTTAATAATTTTAAAGTTTTTAAAGTTTATGGTGGAAATAAAGAAAATGCATGTATTATAAGTCCTTTGATTATTAGAGGGGATTTGTATGGTAGTATAATTCTATATTATGATGAAATAAATAATCAAGATAAAAGTGTTATGACATTTGCTAAAACCTTTTTAGAGAATTATCTTGAATAATTTGCATAAAGGTGCTATAATTTAAGCGTATTTGTCATTGAAGGAATGAGTAATTGCCGAAAAATTATAGAGAGTCTTATAATGGTGTAATTAAGATATTGGAAAGTAATGAAGAATGGTTCTGGAGATAAATCGCTAGTAGCGTTAAAAGATTAAGTGCATAGATTATCTATGAATTAAGGTGGTAACACGGTAATTTCGTCCTTAGAAATTGCTGTGTTTTTTAATAAGGAGGATTTTATGGGAAAGTTTTATATTACGACGGCAATTCCTTATGCTAGTGGGAAAAGTCATATTGGAAATGTCTATGAAGATGTTTTAGCTGATGCAATCGCAAGATATCATCGTAAAAAGGGTGATGATGTGTATTTTCAAGTTGGTCTTGATGAGCATGGTCTAAAAATAGAAGAAAAAGCTAAAGAGAAGGGGATAACTCCTCAAGAACATGTTGATGGTATTGCTAAAGAATTTAAAGAAATGTTAGATATTTTAAATATTAGCTATAGTAAATTAATCAGAACAACTGATAAACTTCATTGTGAAAAAGTAGCGAGAATATTCCAAAAACTATATAATCAAGGGGATATATATAAGGGTGAATATGAGGGGTGGTACTGTACACCATGTGAGTCATTTTATACTGAAAAGGAATTAGTAGATGGAAAATGTCCTGATTGTGGAAGGGAAGTTAGTAAAGCTAAAGAAGAAGCCTATTTTTTGAAATTATCAAATTATGAACAACGACTTATTGATTATATTGAGACGCATCCTGATTTTTTAGTGCCAGAATCACGAAAAAATGAGATAATTAATAATTTTATTAAACCTGGTTTACAAGATTTATGTGTATCACGAAGTACTTTTACATGGGGAGTAGAAGTTCCTTTTGATAGAAAACATGTTATTTATGTATGGATAGATGCGTTAATAAATTATATTACTTTTTTAGGTTATGATGTTGATGGGCAAAGTGAAGATTTTAAAAAATATTGGCCAGCAGATTTACAATTAATTGGTAAAGATATATTTCGTTTTCATGCTATTTATTGGCCAATTATTCTTATGGCACTAGATTTACCACTTCCAAAACAAATTTTTGGACATCCTTGGTTATTGTTTTCAAATGATAAAATGAGTAAATCTACTGGAAATATTACTTATGCTGATGATTTATGTAAAAAGTATGGTACAGATGCCATTAGATATTATTGTTTACATGAAATACCTTATGCACAAGATGGCAATTATACTGAAGATTTATTAATTGAAAGAATTAATGGTGATTTGGCTAATGTTTTAGGTAATTTAGTTAATCGTACCATTTCGATGGGTAATAAATACTTTAATGGTCATGTAACTAATAAAAATATTGTTGAAAGTGTTGATAGTGAACTAATTAACTTAGTTAATAATGCCAAAGAAAAACTTGCTAAAGATATTGAAAGTATTCATTTGATTAATGCCCTTGATGATATTTTTGATATTTTAAGACGAAGTAATAAATATATTGATGAGACAACTCCTTGGGTTCTCGCTAAAGATATAAATATGCATAATCGCTTAGAAACAGTAATTTATAATTTATTAGAGTCTATAAGGGTAAGTGCAAGTTTATTGGATTCATTTTTACCTGAAACAAGTGATAAAATTTTTAAGCAATTAAATAATGAACGCCATGAAGAGAACTATTTACTTGATAATGAATATTCTTTAGGTACACCAAGTCCATTATTTATGAGGATTGAAAAAAATGAAAAATGATTATTTGGTTGATACACATTGTCATCTAAGTTTAACTGATGATATAGATAGTATTATAATGGATGCAGAAAAAAATAATGTTAAAAAAATAATTATTTCTGGATGTGATAAGAAAAGTATAAGAGATGGTTTAGAAATAATTTATCGTTATCCGGAAATATTTATGACAGTAGGTTTTCATCCTGATGAGGTAGATGATTTAACTGATAAAGATATTGAAGATTTAGATAAGCTTATTAAAATAAATAAAAAAATAGTTGGTATTGGTGAAATAGGTTTGGATTATTATCATAATGATATGAATAAAAATCAGCAAAAAGATTTTTTCATTAAGCAGTTGGAATTAGCTCAAAAATATGATTTGCCAGTAGTAATTCATTCACGCGAGTCAATCCAAGACGTATATGATATTTTAAAAGAATATAAAGTGCGTGGTGTTATTCACTGCTTTAGTGGTAGTTTAGAAATGGCTAAGTTATTTATTGATTTAGGATTTTATTTAGGAATTGGTGGGGTATTGACATTTAAAAATAGTAAGTTGAAGGATGTAGTAAGAGAAATATCACTTGATCACATTGTCCTTGAGACTGACAGTCCATATTTGGCACCAGAACCATACCGTGGACATCCCAATTTTCCTCAAAACATTAAAATTGTTGCACAATGTTTAAAAAAAATAAAAGATGTTTCTTTAGAGGAAATTACAGAGAAAACCACTGGTAATGTTAATAAAATATATAATTTATATAAGTGAGATTTTTAGAGTCTCACTTTTTGTTTAATAATTCATTTAGTGTAAAATTGACATTATCTAAAAAAAATGGTAGTATTTACTTATAATACTAGAGAGGTGATGTCGTGATAACCAAAAAAAGAGTAATTAAATACTATTTTCTAATAGTTGGACTTTTTGGCATTGCTTTCATTATTGTTGGTGGTAATAAGAAAGTTAATATTGTGACATCTAATGTTAATAATGTTAAATCGATTCAATCTACGAGAATTATTAATGAACAGAAAAATAGTAATATATTTCAACCTAAGAATAAATTAGTAACTAATACAAATGATATAAAAAAATATGGTGGTAATTATCAAATTGAGTTTGATGGAACTTTAACTGGATATGGTCCCGATTGTCCTGGTTGTTTGGGAATGGTTTATTGTAGACCTAATCCAAATGTTCAAAATGGAAAAATTTATTATGATGATTTGGAATATGGAAAAATTAGAATATTAGCAGCTGATTATTCTATACCTTGTGGTAGCATAATTAAAATAAATAATTTCAAATTTATTGATGGAAATGAGTTTTATGGAATCGTTCTTGATAGAGGTAGTGCTATTGTTGGAATGACGATGGACTTATTGTATCCTAGTGAGCAAGATACATTGATAATTGGCAGACAAAGAGATATACACTTTACTATTAAAAGATGGGGATGGTAGCCTCATTTTTTTATTTATAATTGTTAAAATAAGTTAAAAAGTATTGCAAGTAAAAATCCATTATGATATATTTATATAGTAAAGGAGGATAAAAGAATGGAACAATCAAATCAAAGCAAGAGAGTATTGTTATCAGTAATTGGAGTAGCAATCTTGGTTGTAGCAGTAGTTGGAGTATCATTTGCATTCTTTAACTACACAAGAACTGGTTCTGTAAATACAGTTAAGACAGGTCATATTTTCTTTGATTCATCAAATACTAGTTTTACTATCGATGATTTGTTCCCAATTGCAGCAGCAACAGCTGAAAATGCAAGTGCATCAGTAAATGAACAAGTTGTAGTTGGAACAGTTACAATTAGAGGAAAAACTACTTATGATGCAGGAATGGATTATCGTGTAACTGCTCAAGATGTTAATTTAAATGTTAACTACACAGTTCCTAATCCAGAATATGTTGAAGGAACAAGTGATCCATCAACAGCAACTTTAACACAAACAGCTTTATTACCAATTAGTGTGTATGTAACTGAAACAAATACTACTGGTATTAGTAATCATCATGTTTATTCATATAATGCTGGTACTAGTACAACTATACTTCCTAATAATGCACTTCTTGCAAGTGGTCATATTGATGCTACTACTGAATCAGCTGCTGATATTGAACACACTATTACTATTAAAGCATATATTGATAGTAGTAGGGTTGCAATCACTGATACTCCAGAAGAAAATGCAACATGGCGCGGTGATAGAACAGTATATTCAACTGCTCAATGGAATGCATTACATGAAAATGCAACGCCAGCATCATTTAAAATTCGTGTAGAAGCTATCCAAACTAACGGAAGTTATAACTTTACTACTGCTCCAGTAAATACGGGCGCAGCAGAAGATTATACACGTAGTTAATTAGTTAAGTTAATTAATAAAGCACTTTTAAAAAGTGTTTTATTTTTTATAGAAAAAGCAAAAATAAATTTCTAATAAATAAAAAAAATTTATTATTTTACAAATATAAATTGCTTTTTTTTATTTAGTATTATATAATTTATTTAGAATAATTTCCAAGGAGGTATATGCATGAAAATTACAAGAGTGCAAGGAAGAAAATTCGATAAGCCAAATTCAAGTGTAAAAGGAGTAGTAGAAGTAACATTAGATGATTGCTTTGTTGTAAAAGACATAAGAATCATTGAAAAACCAGAAAAAATGGTTGTTGCAATGCCAAGTCGTGTAGTTGCTGGTCGTAATGAAGATGGAACTATTAACGAAGAAATAAAGGTACATATTGATCAAGCTCATCCAATTAATAGTGAAACTAGAGAAATGTTTAATGAAACAATTCTAGGTGCTTATGAAAGAGCTAAAACATCTGAAATAAATGAAGAGTTTTAAAAGAATTTTTTAATTCTTTTTTTTTATATTTCTCATATATTTTATAGGAGGAACCATGGAAAAAAGTCAAGAATTAAACTCTTTTAGTCATAGTGTGAGCATTGTTGAAAGAAAAAATGTGTTAATAACAGGTGTCAAAAAAGTCGACAGTTTTGATAATGAGGAGTTTTTAGTAGAAACAATTATGGGTTATTTAGTTTTAAAAGGCAATGATTTAGAATTAATTAAATTGGATACTTTGCAAGGAAGTGTTACTATTAAAGGTTATGTAAGTAGTATGGATTATATTGAAGATAATACCAAAAAAGAAAAGGAAGGTACAATTATATCTAGGTTATTTAAATAATGAGTTTACTAGTTCAAATACAGTCATTTGTAGTATCATTTATATATGGAATGTTTATAAGTTTTGTTTATAATCTTTTTTATCATCTTTTATTTACCAAGTATATTATTGTTAATATAATTACTAATCTTTCATTTTCGTTACTAGTTTTTGGTATTTATTTTTTTCTTCTTTATCTTATTAATAATGGAATAGTTCATGTCTATTTTTTAATAACACTATTTATTAGTTTTTATATTTATAACAGAATATTTGTCAAGTTAAGAGTAAAGTATAAAAAAACAAGGCTTAATTAATTGAATTAGCCTTGTTTTTTTGCTATATTTATGGTAGGAGCAGTTTATGAAAAAAAAGAATACTAAAGTTAGTATAAAAAAAAGTATAAGACGAATTCTAGTATTTGGCTGTTTTTCGTTTTGTGCTATTATTTTTGTCGTTGTATCTGTTCTAAATGTAGTTTCACAAATAATTGATAAATATAAAGAGGCATCCAAATTAGAAAAAGAAATGGCAGTTTTATCTGAAAAAGAAGAAGAATTAAACAGTGAAATATTAAAACTTCAAGATAAAGATTATCTAGCTAGATATGCTAGGGAAAAGTATTTTTATTCTAAAAATGGTGAATTAATTATAAGGATTCCTACAGAAAACTAATTTCTGTAGGTTTTTTCCAAATTATCTTGATATCTTAAATATTTTTCTATACAATATTAGATATAAAAAAGGGATGAAATTATTATGGAAAATGTATATAATTTTTTAATTAATAAAGTTAAATTAAAAAATGGTGATATAGTAATTGTTGGTGTATCAGCTGGTCCTGATTCTATGGCTCTTTTATATATATTAATGGAAATAAGAAAGAAAATTGATATAAAAATAGTAGTTGCTCATGTAAATCATAATATAAGAAAAGAAAGTAAAGAAGAGGAAGAATTTTTAAAAAAATATTGTGAAGAGCATAATGTTGTTTTCGAAATGATGACTATTATGAAATATGGTGATGATAATTTTCATAATGAAGCAAGAAGTATTCGCTATCGCTTTTATGAAGACTTGATTCATAAATATCATGCCAATTACTTAATGACAGGCCATCATGCTGATGACTTAATTGAAACGATTCTAATGAGGATATCACGTGGTTCAACATTGCATGGTTATTGTGGATTTAGCGATTATGTAAAGATGCATGATTATATCATTGTTCGTCCACTTATTAGTGTAACTAAAAACGAATTAGAAAATTTTGATAAAGAAAAGAATATTCCATATCGAATTGATAAGAGTAATTTTAAAGATAAATATACCAGAAATCGATATCGAAAAAATATTCTTCCATTTCTAAAAAAGGAAGATAAAAATATACATGAAAAGTTTTTGAACTTTAGTCATGATATTCTTGAATGTGACTCTTTTATTTCAAAAATTGCTAGTAATAAAATAGACGAGGTATATCATGATGACTTTATTGATATAAATAAGTTTAAAATGTTGGATAAAGTTATTCAAAAAAAAATTATTGATAATATATATATGAGTATATATCAAGATGATATCATTTTAATTGATAGAAAACATGTTGATTTAGTACTTAAGGCAATTGAATCTAAAAAGAATAGTCTAGTTATTAACTTACCTAATAATTTTTTATTGATTAAAGAATATGACAAAATCTTTTTTAAGCGAGATATTGATACTATCATGTCATATGATATCGAACTTAATGAAAAAGTATTTTTACCATGTGGTTTAACAATACAAAAAATAGAGGAATCAGTTTCTGATGGTAATGATATTTTAAGAATAAAATCAAGTGATGTGGTAATGCCACTTCGTGTTCGTACAAGAAAAAATGGCGATAAAATAACAATCAAGAATATGCATGGTACAAAAAAAGTAAGTGATGTTTTAATAAATAGTAAAATTCCACGACGAAAAAGAGATTCATGGCCTATTGTTGTTGATTCAATGGATAATATTATTTGGATTCCTAAGGTAAAAAAAACAAAATATAATAGACGTAATGATGAAGACTGTGATATAATATATAGATGTTATTAAAAGGAGAGATTTTATGAATAAAAAAGAAATTAAGAGAAATGTGGTTCCATATGTCTTATTAATTGGTTTAATGCTTGTTTTATTTTATGTGTATAAAATAATGAGCTTTAAAGTTAATGAGTTTACTTATAATGAATTTATGAGTAAAATAGCTAACGGTGAAGTTTCAGAGATGACTGTTACTCCAAGTAAAGATGGTGTGATATACACTATTGAAGGTAAATTAAAAAGTTATGGTGAAAATGAAGGCTTTAAAGTAATTACACCGCTTTCTGATGAGGTTATAAAAAACTTAAATGATGGATACGAGAAGTATGACTATAAAATTGAAGTCAATAAAGATCCTGCTGCTAGCACTATTTTAGTTATCTTGGTTAATTTTTTACCAATAATAGTTATTGTAGGTGTCGGAATATTATTCTTTACTCGACAAGCTAATGGTGCTAATAAATCATTTGATTTTGGAAAGAGTCGTGCAAAATTATCTGATAATCGAAATAAAGTAACTTTTAAGGATGTTGCTGGATTAAAAGAAGAAAAAGAAGAAGTTAAGGAATTAATTGATTTCTTAAAAAATCCAAAGAAATTTCAAAAATTAGGTGCTCGTATTCCTAAAGGAGTATTACTTGTTGGTCCTCCTGGAACTGGAAAAACATTACTTGCTCGTGCTGTTGCAGGTGAAGCAAATGTTCCATTTTATTATATAAGTGGTTCTGATTTTGTTGAGTTATTTGTTGGTGTTGGTGCAAGTCGTGTACGTGATATGTTTAAACAAGCTAAAAATAATGCACCATGTTTAATTTTTATTGATGAAATTGATGCTGTAGGCCGTCAACGTGGAACAGGATTAGGCGGTGGCCATGACGAAAGAGAGCAGACATTAAATCAATTACTTACAGAGATGGATGGTTTTGGTGCAAATGAAGGAATTATCATTATTGCTGCTACTAACCGTGCAGATGTTTTAGACCCAGCACTTCTTCGTCCAGGACGATTTGATAGACAAGTGACGGTAAACTTACCAGATAGAAAAGGCCGTGAAGAAATTCTTGAAGTTCATGCACGAAATAAAATTTTAGATAAGAATATTAAATTATCAAACTTAGCTAAAAGAACACCAGGTTTTTCAGGTGCTGATCTTGAAAATTTACTAAATGAAGCAGCTTTACTTGCTGTACGTCGTAACAAAGAGTTTATTACAATGAGCGAAATTGATGAAGCAACAGATAGAGTACTTATGGGACCAGCAAAAGTAAGTAAAAAATATACAGAAAAAGAACGCAATATGGTTGCACATCATGAAGCTGGACACGTTGTATTAGGTTTAAAACTAAATAGTGCTAATGATGTTCAAAAAGTAACAATTATTCCAAGAAGTTATGCTGGTGGTTATGCCATGATGGTTCCTAAAGAAGAAAAATACACTCAAACTAAGACAGAATTACTAGAACAAATTACTGGATTATTAGGTGGACGTGTATCAGAAGAAATAAACTTTGGTGAAATAACGACAGGAGCTCATAATGATTTTGAGAAGGCAACAAAAATTGCCCGCGCTATGGTAACTGAATATGGAATGAGTGATTTAGGTCCAGTTCAATTAGAACAACAAAGTGAAAGTGTTTTTATTGGACGTGATTATAATAAAACACGTAATTTTTCTGATACGGTTGCTCATGAAATTGATATAGAAATTCGTAAAATTATGGATGAATGTTACAAAAATGCAACAAAGATTTTAAAAGATAATATTGATTTAGTACATCTAATAGCTAATGCTTTGTTAGAAAAAGAAACATTAACACATGAAGAGATTTTATATTTAGCTGAGCATGGTGAACTTCCAAGTGAAATTTCGCTTAATGACTTAACTGTTGATGAACTTCGTGAAAAAGCTAAAGAACAAGGTATTAAAGGATATAGTAAAATGACTAAGGAAGAACTAATTAAAGAGCTTAATAAATAAGCTCTTTTTCCTTATAAAAAGTGTCAATTACATATACAAATAATTGATGATATGATATACTGTTTATGTAAATAGCCAAGATTGGGGGAAAATATGAAGTCAAAAAAACTAGGAACAGTATTCTTAAGTATGCTATTAGTATTTACATTATTAATTGCTGTTGGTTGTGGCAAAGATGACGAAAATCAAAAGAACGATAATTCAAATACACCAGCATCTACTGACAAACCAAATAATCAAGATAATAATGGTGGAAATACTAGTAAGACTGATAATTCTTCTAATACTACTAAAACTGTTAAACTTTTAAAACGTAATGGAGTTGAATGGAAAGAAAACACCAAAATCAATTCAAAACGTGGTGCTAAAAGCTACAAAGTAGTTTGGGGAGATACATTAAGTCTTATTGCTAGAACATGGCACGTTAATTGCTATAAATTAGCTGACTATAATAATATAAAGAATATTGACTTAATTGAAGTTGATCAGATAATTTATAATTATGCTGCAAAATAGAGTTATTAATTAACTCTTTTTTTTCTTGTCTTTAATTACTAAGTTATAGTATAATACAATGCAAGGAAATATATTATTTCTTTGTGTCTATAATTATTTAAAGATAATATAGCACGTGTTAGTTGGTGATATAAGTGGTTAAAATTGGAAATGTTTTAATTAACGGAAAAGTTGTCCTAGCTCCTATGGCTGGCATTTGTAATAGTGCCTTTCGTAAAATTATTAAGGAACAAGGAGCTGCTTTGATATATGCTGAAATGGTTAGTGATAAGGCTATTTTCTATAAAAACACTAAAACTCGTGAAATGTTAGTGATGGAGGAAATAGAACGTCCTATTACTCAACAAATTTTTGGTAGTGATGTAGAGACGTTTGTAGAAGCAGCTAAATATATTGAAAAAGAAATGAAACCAGATATTATTGATATTAATATGGGATGTCCTGTTCCTAAAGTTGCTGTAAAATCACAGGCAGGTAGTGCTCTTTTGAAAAATCCTAATAAAATATATGAAATAGTATCTAATGTTGTTAAGGCTGTTAACTGTCCAGTTACAGTTAAAATTAGAAGTGGGTGGGATAAAAATAGCATTAATGCAATAGAAGTTGCCAAAGTGTGTGAAAAAGCTGGTGCAAGTGCTATATGTATTCATCCTCGAACTAGAAGTGAAGGATATTCTGGCTCTGCTGATTGGAAGATTATAAAAAAAGTTAAAGAAGTTGTAAATATTCCTGTTATAGGAAATGGCGATATTAAAACGGTATATGATGCCAAACGCATGTTAGATGAAACAGGATGTGATTTGATTATGATAGGGCGTGGTGTATTAGGAAATCCATGGCTAGTTAGTGACATTAATGATTATTTGAAAGATGGTACAATACCAAAAAGTAGAAGTTGTGAAGAGAAAATTGATATGTGTCTTAAACATATTGAATACTTAAGACAAATAAAACCAGATAAGTTAGTTTGTCTTGAGATACGTAATCATGTTGCTTGGTATTTAAAAGGCTTGAAAAATAGTAGTAGTGTTAAAGAAAAAATATACCAGATGCATAGTGTATGTGATATAATTAAGATATTAAATGATTTCAAGGAGGATTATCATGAATAAGGAAAAACCATATTTTTTAAAGAGAGTTATTGCTTATCTAATTGATTTAATTATTGTAATGTTATTATCTGGCATTATATCCACAATCTTTATCCATAATGAGAATTATCAAAGTGAATCACAAAAGTTATTGGATTTAACCAAAAAATATACTGATGGTGTTATAACGAAGGAAGAATATTCGGAAGAGTTTGATATAATTAATTATTATATGACGAAAGATAGTGTTGATGTTACAATTATCAATATCATTGTGGCTATTGTTTATTATGTTATTTTATGTTATTACTGTGGTGGTATTACCCTTGGTAAATATATTATGAAACTTCGAATAGTAAGTGCTAATGACAAAAAACTTAACTTAGGACATTATTTATTAAGAGCATTAATGGTTAACTTAATTTTATCTCATCTTGTTAGTGTAGTCCTAGTTCAGATTCTTAGTAAAGATAGTTTTATTAGCATATATCCAAAAATAAGTAATATCTTGACTATTCTATTACTTGTTACTTTTATTTTTATGATGTATCGTGAAGATGGAAGGGGTTTACATGATTTGATTGCTAATACTCAAATAGTTAGTACTAAGAAAGATATAATAGAAGAAAAAGAAGAAAAAGAAGAAATAGTAGAGGCTCAAGTACTTGAAGAAAAGAAAAAAAGTATCAAAAATACTAAAAAGAAAAGAGATGTGAAGAAATAATGAGAGAATTAAGTGAACAAGAAATCGTAAGGCGCTCAAAAGTAGATGAAATAAGAAAAGTATGTAATCCATATCCTGAAAGATATGAAATTACCCATCGACTTCATGAGGCTATTAATTTGGATGATGGAGTAAATAATGTAAGTGTAGCTGGTCGAATTGTTTTTATGCGTAAAATGGGAAAACTAAGTTTTTTACGCTTGCGTGATTTAGAAGGTAGTTTACAAATATCAATTAAGATTGATTTGGTTGGTGAAGAAAAATATAATTTCTTTAAATCAATGATTGATGTTGGTGATTTTATTGGTGTAACAGGAGAAATGTTTACTACTCAAACTGGTGAAAAAACGTTAAGGGCATCTGATTTCGTCTTTTTAGGTAAAGCTCTTCGTCCACTTCCTGAAAAGTTTCATGGTTTAACAGATATAGAAGATAAGTATCGAGAAAGATATGTTGATTTAATAGCTAATGAGGATTCACGTAAAATCTTTTTAGGCCGTAGCAAACTATATTCATTTATTCATAAGTATTTGGGAGAAAATCAGTTTTTAGAGGTTGAAACACCAATTATGCAAACTGCTGTTTGTGGTGCTGCAGCTAGACCTTTTTATACTCATCATAATGCGCTTGATATGGAATTAAACTTAAGAATAGCTCCTGAAACATATCTAAAGCAATGTATTGCAGCTGGATACCATCGTGTTTATGAAGTGGCAAAATGTTTTCGAAATGAAGGTATGGATACAGAACACCTACAAGAATTTACTCAGGTAGAATGGTATGCATCATACTGGAATTTTGAAGATAATTTAGCTTTCTATCAAAAGTTTATTCGTAATTTACTTATGGAACTTGTTGGAACTACAACAATTACATATCAAGGAAATACGCTTGACTTTGGTAAAGATTTTACCAGAATTAATTATGTTGAAAAGATGCGTGAAATATTAGGATTTGATTTTTTAGATATTAGTGAGCCTAGTATTTTAAAAGAAAAAATAGCAGCTACAGGTTTATTTAGTATGAATGATTTAGAAGAATATCATTCTGTAAGTCAAATTATTGATTTTGTATATAAAAGAACAATTCGTGCCGGAATAATTGAACCAACGGTAATTTATAATTATCCAGCGATTCTTATTCCACTTGCACGTCGAAATGATAGTGATAATCGTATTATTGATGTTTTTCAAGTAGTAGCTGGTAAAACGGAGCTATGTAAGGCATATTCTGAACTTGTAAATCCATTTATTCAAAGAAAAGCTTTTGAGGAACAATTAATTGCAAAAGCGCAAGGTGATGATGAAACTATGGAGATTGATGAAGGATTTATGGGTGCAATGGAACAAGGAATGCCTCCAATATCTGGTCTTGGATTTGGAATTGATAGACTGCTTATGTTGATATATGATACACCATCTATTCGTGATGTTGTTTTATTCCCGCTTATGAAACAAATAGATAATAAATAGAGATTTCCACAATAATTGTGGATTTTTTCTTTTTAATAAGTTATAATTTACATGAGGGTAATAATATGGATATAATAGAAATAAAAAAAGAATTAGAAAATTATCAGATGCGTATTAATGATTTATGGAGGTCACTTTGACGTTTTAGCAAAAAAATCAAAAATAAAGGAACTAGAACATTTAACTTTACAGCCTGATTTTTGGGATGACCGTGATATTGCTAATAAAACAATTAATGAGATGAATTCATTAAAAGAAATTGTTAATTTAGTTGAAGAGCTTAATAATAATGTTAAAAGTGATTTAGAATTATGTGAACTTTTATTAGATGATTTTGATGATGAATTAATGCATAATTTGGAAGAAGATGTCAATAAATTGTGTAAAAAAATAGAAAAAGCTGAAATATTCTTGTTATTATCTGGTCCATATGATAAGAATAATTGCCTAATAGAACTGCATGCTGGTGCTGGTGGTACAGAAGCATGCGATTGGGCTGATATGTTATTTCGTATGTATTTAAGATATTTAGAAAAAAATAGTTTTAAGTATGAAGTCTTATCTTATTTGGACGGAGATGAAACTGGTCTTAAGAGTGCATCAATTAGAGTAATTGGTAATTACGCTTACGGATATTTAAAGGGAGAAAAAGGAGTACATAGGCTTGTAAGATTAAGTCCTTTTGATGCTAATCACAAGCGTCATACATCTTTTGCGAGTATTGATATTACACCAGAGTTTGAAAATAATATTGATATTAAAATTGATGATAAGGACTTAAAAATAGATGTTTATAGAAGTAGTGGTGCAGGAGGACAACACGTAAATCGTACGGAATCTGCTGTTAGGATAACACATTTACCTACGAAAATTGTAGTTACATGTCAAAATGAGAGAAGTCAAATACAGAACAAAGAAACTTGTATGAATGTTTTAAAAGGTAAATTAAAACTTTTAGAATTAGAAAAACAACAAAATGAAATGAATGATATTAAGGGTACTCAGGCTATTACTTCGTTTGGCAGTCAAATCAGAAGTTATATTATGCATCCATATTCCTTGGTGAAGGACCATAGAACAGGCTATGAGACAAGCAATGTATTAAAAGTATTAGATGGGGAACTTGATGGCTTTATTGAAAGCTTTTTGAAAGGATAAATATGAGGGTAAGAAATTATTTAGTAATAATTATTGGTATTATAATATGCTCAATATCTTTTAGTATCTTTTTTTCACCATATCAAATTATTTCTGGTGGTCTAGGTGGTATAGCTATTATTTTTAAGGAAGTTTTTGGTATAAAGGAGGTAATTTCTCTAGTCCTTCTTTCGATGATGTTTTTAATAATTGGATGTTTATTTCTTAACCGTGAAGAAATTAGAAAATCACTACTTGGTACAGTTTTATTTCCTTTATTTGTCTATTTATTTAGTTTATTATTTAATCGTGTTGATTTAAGTATTGATAACAATTTATTAACATCGATTGTAGGTGGTGTTTCTCTTGGTTTTGGCTTAGGATTAATATACCGTGAAGGTCATTTTATAGGTGGTCTAGATTTATTAAATTGTATTATTGAAAAAAAATTAATGGTTAATTATAGTATTATTACATTAATTACAGATAGTATTGTAATAATAGCTGGAGGCTTTGTTTTTGGGTTTGAAACCTTTATTTATTCAGCTATTGCTATTTTTATTTATCGCTTAATGATAGATAAAATAAATCTTGGTATTGGTGATAATCGCTCATTTTATATTATTACATCGCATGCTGAAGAAATAAAAAAAATGATTATTAATGAATTAGGTCATGGAGCTACTATTCTTAAAGGTAAAGGTGCCTATACAAATGAAAATAGATATATTATCTTCGCAGTTATTCCTAAAAAAGATTATTATAAATTAAGAGATGGAATAAAAAAAATTGATTCTAATGCTTTCTTTGTTGTTTCTTCTTCTTATGAAGTTGGTGGTGGCAAATGATTAGAAATTTAAGAGAAAATCGATTTCGTATTCTTCTATTTGCTTTTTCTATTTTAGTAGCATCAATCAACTTTAATCTTTTATTAAAACCAATAAATATGGTATCTGGAGGAAGTGGTGGACTTTCGCTAGTATTAAAAGAAATTCTTCCAATATCGACTAGTGATATAATTACAATTATTTATATTATTACTGTTATTTTGAGTATTATCTTTTTAGAAAAAAAAACAATTGCCAGTATTATTTTGGCTAGTGTTTTATATCCTTTGTTTACTTACTTAACGGAAGATATTACTAGTATTATTTACTTGAATTATAATGATATTTTTCTAATTTGTATTGTTTCTGGTATAATATCTGGCATTACAAATGGTATTTCCTATCGCTTTGGTTATGCACCTGGTGGTTTAGGAGTTATTGCTCCTATTTTCAATAAATATTTTAAGACATCGGTTAGTACAGTTAATTTTATCGTTAACGCAATTATTGTTTTATCTGGGGCTTATTTTTATGGCTTTAATATGGTTATTTATGCTATTGTATTACTTTATATCAGTAGTTTTGTATGTAATATAGTAATATTAGGTTTTGCAAGTAATAAGGTAATTTTTATTCGAAGTAAGAAATATAATAAAATTATGAAATATTTATATGAAAAATATCATATTAATGCAACTATTATAGATTCATTAGAGGAAAAAACACTTTTAGTTGTAGTAAAAAATATTGACTATAGTCTAGTTAAATTGGATTTAAAAAAAATAGATAGTAATGTATTTTATACTACAAATAATTGTTATGAAGTAGGAAAATAGGCAAAAGGATATTTACTAATATTCTTTTTTTTGCTATACTTAAATAATAAAAGGAGCAGAAATGATTGTAGATAATATTTTAGATATATTAAAAAATATTCTTGATATTTTACTTGTATGGTTTATGTTTTATTACATTCTAAAAAATATTAAGAATAATGTGAAAATGAGTCTTTTGTTTAAAGGGGTATTAATTATTATAATACTTAAATTAATAAGTGGATGGTTAAGTTTAAATACTTTAGGATTAATCCTTGAATATGTTATTATGTATGGACCATTAGCTATTATTGTTATTTTTCAACCCGAAATACGAGGTGTTTTAGAACAACTTGGGCGTAGTCAGTTATTAGGTCGACATAAAACACTTACAGTTGATGAAAGGGAAAAGTTAGTTTATGAGGTAATCAATGCTATTGATTATCTTCGTAAATCTAAAATAGGTGCCTTAATAGTGCTTGAACGTGATGTTAGTTTACTTGATTATATTAATCGTGCTAAATCATTGTATGCTGATTTATCAAGTGAATTATTAATTTCAATTTTCTTTCCTAATAATCCACTTCATGATGGAGCTGTTATTATTCAAGGAAATAGAATTAGTTGTGCTGGTGCGGTATTTCCTACTAGTAATAGTATTAGTGTTAATAAGCGCCTTGGAACACGTCATCGTGCAGCACTTGGAATTGCTGAAGAGACTGATGCAATTGGTATTGTTGTTAGTGAAGAAACAGGTCGTATATCCATTGCTGTTAAGGGAGAACTTTTCTACAATTTAACTATTGATGATGCTCGTATGATGTTAATTGATGAATTAAGACCAAAACAAGATAATATTACCATAGAAGAGGATGATGATTATGAAGAAATTAATTAAATCCATTTGCCGATTTATTGGTAAAATAATACGTTTTATTGATAAAATCTTAATTACGCCATTAATGAAATTATTTTTAAAAATAACTGATTTCTTTAAAAATAATACAAAAAATATTGAAAAATATATTACAACTAAAAAATCTTTATTGGTTATTTCTCTATTAATTGCTTTTCTAGCTTTTTATAAATTAGATAAGGATTCTAGTATTATGATGAATAATTATGCTGAAAGAATTAATAATGAGCCAGTTGAAGCTATCTATAATGAAGAGGCATATGTCATAGAAGGAATTCCTAAAACTGCTGATGTTGTATTAATTGGTAGTAAATCAAATATTTTCTTAGCTAAACAATATCCAACCAAAGGCATTAGCGTTGATTTACGTGAATTATCAGTAGGGACACATCGTGTTCAGCTTAAATATAGTCAGTCTTTTTCATTTGTTGACTATAAAATTGATCCAAGTTATGTAACGGTTGTTATTTATGATAAAATAAGTGGCAAGCGTGAAGTAAATTATGAAATATTACATCGTGAAAATTTAGATAGTAAATTGGATATTACTGATGTAACACTTAGTAAAACAGAAATTACCATTAAAGGAAATGAAGCAACATTAAATAAAGTGGGTTATGTTAAAGCTTTGATTGATCTTAATAATTTAGTTAATCCAAAAGCTGGTAATGTAACAATTAAGAATTGTAATTTAGTTGCCTATGACGATACTGGAAAAGTAGTAGATGTTGAGATAATTCCACAAACTGTTGATGCAGAATTAACATTGACATCGTCTAGTAAAGTAGTTCCAATTAAAGCTATGCCTCAAAATGATGGTAAATTAGCTTTAGGATATGCTATTTCATCACTAACTCCAAATTCTAATACTATTGAAATTTTTGGTAGTGAAGAAGCTTTAGCAAAAATTGATTATGTACCAGTATATGTTGATATTAATGGTGTTAGTGAAAATAAAACATATACTGTAAATATTCAAAAACCAAATGGAGTAAGAGATATTAGTATTAAGACAGTAACTGTTAATTTAGTAGTTACTAAAGAAAGTCAAAAAGAAGTAAGTGATGTAAGAATTGTTCATCAAAACCTAGATTCTAACTTGACTGTTATTACAACTAGTGAGGGTGATGTTAAAACAACCGTTCTAGTTAAGGGTAGTGAAGATGCTCTTAAAACGCTTGATGAATCAAAGGTTACTGCAACAATTGATCTTGGAATGTATAAATCACCTGGTGAATATGAAGTTGAAGTTAAAGCAAATGGTGATGATGTAAGATTATCGTATGAGCCAAAAACAACTAAAGTTAAAGTAATTATTCAAAAAAAGTAAAGAATCAAGATAATTGATTCTTTTTTATTTTAAACGGAAGAAAGAAAATATTCTGAAAATTGTTTTAAAGCATTTGATAAATAAAAAAAGTATGATACAATAATATATATGAGCATAGGGTATGTGGTATTTTTCAAAATTAATAATATGCAGCAAGTGAAGTCTTATGCTTTGATAATTAAGGGAGGAGGTGAATTGAATGGAAAGAAACGGAAATGGTAAAATCATTGCAATTGTTGCTTTATTTGTTGCTGTTATTGGATTGTCTCTTGGATTTGCAGCTTATTCTTCATATTTAAGAGTTGAAAGTACTGCAACGGTTCAAACCTCAACCGATAACTGGAAAGTTGGTTTTTCAGTTGATGGAACAACTATTCAAGCTTTAAATAGTACAGGTACTGTTACAGGTGAAAATCAAACAACAGATCATACGACCGATACTGGAAGTATTACTGTTTCTAAATATACTATTACACAAAATGCAAATCCAGTTTTATCTACTACTACAGGTTCTAGTGTATCATATACTCTTAGTGTTTTAAATAAAGGTAGTATTGATGCTAATTTGAGTGAGGTAACTATTCCTACAAACCCAGTTTCATGTGCTTATGCTACTGGTACACAAAGTGGAACTGGAACAGGTGATTGGATTGAAACAGAAGGTAGTGGAGACCCACAAGCAGGTACAAAAAGAACAGCAACAACTGGAACAATTAGTGATGCAGATTGTAACGCAATGTTTGGTGTAACTTTATCTATTAACTCTACACCATATACTTCTTCTGCAACCGTTGCTGCAGGAACTTCAACTCTTGCAAAAACAACAGGAAACCATCCAGTTGTATTAACACTTGCTTATAAAGATGATGCTGCTGCACGAGCTGCTGCTGCTAATTTGTCAGGAGATATAGTTGTAACTGTTAAGCCAATTGGCGTAGTTTATACAAGCGCAAATTAATTGTATATTAAGGTATATTATTATAACTTAATATACTTTAACAAGATTATTTAGGAGATGATTTATGAAAAGGGGATATAAAAGATTATTAATTTTTCAAATTATGATAATTGTTTTCCTTCTTTTAAATAATTTTGTATCAAGTATATTAGGACAATATCATAAAGTAATACTGCTGGTTATATTGTTAATATTCTTTAAATTATTATTTGGCTTTGAGAAAGATAGACATCGTGATTCTAAAAATATATGTATAGAAATAATAATTTTTTTGCTTGTTTATTTCTTATTATATTATTTATTAGGAATTCTAATATCATTCACTAAAACTATTAATTATTTACATTTTAAAGGAATAGTTAATGTAATTATTCCAACAATTATGGTGATTATACTTAAAGAAATACTTAGGTATATGTTTTTAAGAAAATCAGAAGGTTCTAAGTTGCTTCTTGTTATAACATGCGTTTTTTTCATTGTGTTTGATTTAATTGGATTATATAACTTAGATACTTTTTCTTCACCATATTCCATATTTATGTTTTTAGCTTTAGTCGTTCTTCCAATAATAAGTAAGAATGTTTTTGCATGTTATGTATCATATAAAGTTGGATACAAGCCAGTATTGCTTTACCTTTTGGTTATGAACCTATATAGTTTTTTTGTACCAATTGTTCCTAATCCTAATGAATATATTTATTCTATTATTGAGCTTATTGTTCCAATGATTTGCTTATATAGAGTATATGTTTATTTCAAAAGAGAAAAGGACGAGGTAATTTGGCGTGATTATAATAAAAAAAGAATGGGTCATTTGATTTTTCCATCTCTTTTTGTAGTTTTTTTAGTCTATATTACATCAGGTTATTTTCATTATCATGCCATTGTTATTGCCAGTGGTTCAATGACTGACACGATATTAAAAGGTGATGTCGTTGTTATTGAAAAAGTAAAAAATAAAAAAGATATAGAAATAGGTGAAGTTATTGCTTATAATTATAGTAAGAAAATAATTGTCCATCGACTAGTTAAAAAAATTAAAGTAGGGGATGATATATTTTATTACACTAAAGGTGATGCAAATAATGATATTGATAATTACAAAATAACTGAAGATATGATAATAGGAGTTGTTAATATTAGAGTTCCATATATTGGTTATCCAACAGTATGGTTAAATGAATTATAAAAGAGAGGAAAAGTGAGTTTATTATTATGAAAAAAAATTGTGTAGCTAAAAATAATAAAAGTAAAAGCAAGGGTGAGAATATAGCGACAAATATAAGTAGTGATATTAATAAAAAAAGTGAAGTAAATAGTATCCATCATCCAAAGAATAATAAACTTTATTTTGGTTATTCTACAAGAGTTATTATATTTCTGCTTCTATTAATAATTTCATTAGCAACATGTTTATATTTTGCATCAAAAACAATTGAAAGAGAAAAGCTTTCTCCAATTAGATATAATGAAAAAGGAGAAATTGACTATAAAGTATACTTGAATAAAAATGAGTTTTATGATGAAGAATACTTGGAAATGAACAAGGCTTATATTGCTAGTCTAATCAAATATATTGATGTTAATTTCAATTATTCATTTGACATAGCCACAATAACTAATATGGATTTTGATTATAGAATATTAGGTGAATTGGTTATAGAAAATAATGGTGGAACTAAAAGGTACTTTGAAAAGACATATACGCTATTAGAGAGTAAAAAGAAGAAATTAGTTAATGATAATCAGACTAGTATTAAAGAAAATCTTAAAATTGATTATAACTATTATAACCAACTTGCTAATTCATTTAGAAATACATATGGTGTTGATACCAATAGTTATTTAAAGGTATATTTAGAAGTAAAGTCTAAAACAGCAGATAATTTAAATTATAATATTGATAATGTTGATAATGTTTTATTAAAAATACCTCTTTCAGAAAGAGCTATTGAAATAAACTTTGATGCTAATAATCGTACTGTTACTAAATATGTTGTTCCATCAGGTAAAATTATATTTAATTCAAAATATTTGATAATTGAGATTGTTCTTTTCCTAATTACCACGTTTTTCTTTGTTAAGTTTATTAAATATATTAGTGTAACTTTTAAAAATACAACTAAATATGATAAATATGTTAATAAGATATTAAAGGAATATGATCGATTAATTGTGGAAACACATACTGATGTTGATTTATCAAAATATAATATTGTTGAAGTTAAAAAATTTACTGAATTATTAGATGTTCGAGACAATTTAAAAGTTCCAATTCTATATTATTGCATTGCTAAACATGAAAAAGGAATGTTTTATATTAAAGATAATGATACAGTTTATTTATTAACTATTAAAAATGTAGATTTAGAAACAAAAAAGAATAAATAAACCAAATTAAAAAGAAAGGAGAAATAGCTTCCTTTGCTTATGAAAAAAAAGAACGAAAAAATTTAAATTAAATTATATTACTAAAAATTCTCTTATTATATGTTTTTTAGTATTTATATTAACATTAGGTTTTTCATCATTTCAGACCAATTTACATTTGAATAGTTCCGCTTTAGTTCGAATACAGCGAGATATTAGAGTAACTAATATGACATTGGATACTACAGCAAATGGTGGAATATCTGATTATGAAGACTTTGATATTAATAGTGTTTTGAGTAGTATTACGTTACCAAATAGTACTTCATCAGTAACGTATAATGTAGAGATAAAAAACTTAGGTAATGTTGAAATGGGAATATTAGATATTACAAATCTTCCTAGTAATTTAACTTATTCTATTAGTAATTATAATTTAAAAGACAAATTATCCAAATAATGATATCTCGAAGGTATCAATAAAAAGGGAAAATAAAATTCTTTATCTTGCATTCAATGATGGTGCTTTTGAAGAAGTTATTGACTATACGAATTTAATTTATACATTTGATGTTCCATTAACATTTGGTTCATATATCGACGGAAATGGTAGATATGGAAGATATTTTAAAGGAACATTAAAGAACATTAGTGTAATAATATATGAATAAAAAAAGAAGAACTTAATTATCTAAAATTTTAAGTTCTTCTTTTGTTTCATTATCTAAATATTCTTTTTCTTTGAAATGTTTTAGTTTTGCAATAATTATTGAAGGAAAAGCGGTACACATATGATTATATATAGTTAAGTTGTCATTATAATATTTTTTTCCACCATTGATGTTAATGTTTACTTCTTGTAATTCTTTATTAATATTAATAATAGTTTCATTTTTTAATAGTTTTTCGTTATTATCCATATATTTATTGACTAAATTATGCATTTTTTCTATTTTCTTATTTAATTTTTCAATTGGTTGTTTTATATTTAATAGTTTATATTCATCATAATCATTTTCATCAATATTGACATTATTATTTTTTAGAAAATCTAGATATCTAAGTAAAATATTATATTTTTTTTCTAAGGCATTTTTTATGTTAGTTTCACCTTTTTGAATTAAAGTAATCGACCATTGAAATTTATTATATTGTTCAATTAAAATTATTAAAATAATTCCTAAAATAGCTATAGCTATTCCAATTATTACATATATTTCCATATTATCACCAAAATTATTGTACTAAAAAAATCATAATAATGCAATATTATGATTTTAATAAAAAATATTTAAGTAATAATAATATAGTCCAAGTATATGCTCCATATAACATATTTTTTGTTATCGCTATTAATTACAATATAATCTTTCCCTGTATTCTCTAGAATGCCATTAAAAATACTATCTCGCCATTCTATTGAGTCAGAAAATGATGTATGAACTTCAACTCTTTTACCAAGATTTTCTCTTAAATATTCTTCGACATAACTAGGATAATAATTATTTAGAGGACTATGATAGTTATTATATAAACCGTTATTCATAAAAATCCTTTCATATAAATATATGAAATGTCTTTAAAAATATACTTTATTTGTGTATAATAATACTGGTGATGGAAATATGAAAGTAAGTGTTGGTGTATCTAATCGACATGTACATTTGAATGAGGAAGACTATAAATTGTTATTTGGTAATACTTCTTTAACTAAGAAAAATGATTTAAATCAACCAGGGATGTATTCATCAACTTCAACCGTGACTATTAAAGGCGTAAAGAGAAATTTAGAAAATGTTAGAGTACTTGGACCATTTCGTAGTTATACACAAGTAGAAGTATCAAAAACAGATGCCTATTCATTAGGAATAAATCCTCCTATTCGTAATTCTGGTGAACTTGATGGTGCTTCTGAAGTAACTATTATAGGTCCAGAAGGTGAAATTACAAGAAATGCAGCTATTATTGCAACACGACACATTCACGTTGATAAAAATATACGAAAACTACATCATTTAGAAGGAATAGAAAAAGTAAGTGTCAAAATTAATGGAGAAAAGGGTGGAATAATCAATAATGTCTTTTTAAAAGATAGTGAAGAAGCATATTTTGAACTTCATTTGGATACTGATGATGCCAATGCGCATTTCTTAAAGCAAAATGATGAAGTAGACATACTTTTATAGTATTAAAGAAGATTTCTTATAAGCTAAGAATCTTTTTTTTATATTTTGATTTATTATTTTATTCATTATTGATTTTCTTTTGAAGATGTTGGTTCAGTGCCGATAAGGTAATAAAATACTTTTTTCTTTTTAGTATTTATGTCAGCTATTTTGCCTGTTATCGGATCTACAAATACTCCAATAATGTTTTCTGGTTTTTCATACCAAGTATTATCATAATTTTTTAAATATTCCTCCATTGTTTTAGCCCATATTTTTTTGATATAGTTATAATCATTAGTTTGTAATTTTTCATTATTATCGTATCCAACCCAAATACTCATTACGGCATTTTTGTTAAAACCTATAACCCAATTATCGGTATCAGTTGAACCAGACTTAATACTGTATTTATGAGAGAGTAGAGCTCTTATAGATATATTAGTTGGATAAGAATAATCAATCATATCATAATCATAAGTTAGGGATAATAAATTATTTAGAATATAGACATAATTATCGTCTAAAACATGAATAGGGTTCTCTTGATGTTCATATAAAACATTATCATTCATATCGGTTACTTTACTAATTAGATATGGTTCGTTTCTAATTCCATTATTAGCTAATGTGGCATAAGCGTTTGTTATTTCTTTGATATTTAATTCGACAGTACCAAGTGGAAGTGAAGCAATTTCATTAAGCTTAGTTTTTATTCCCATTTTATAGGCTGTATCAATCATTGCTTTTTCTCCTAAAAATAGGTGTGTTTTAATGGCATATACGTTGTCAGAAAGGGCAATTGCTGCGCCCATAGATATTTCTTTATTACCATATATTTCTCCATAATTTTGTGGGGTATAAATCAAATCATTGGCTAAATTAAAACTAGTTTTTTCCGAAAGAAATGAACTTGATGCAGTAAAACCATTTTCTAATGCCGCATAATATAGAATTGGTTTAATTGTTGAACCTACTTGTCTTTTTGAACTAATACCTCGATTATATTGCGATTTGTTATAATCACGTCCTCCTACAAGGGCTAGAATTTTTGCATCATTAGGTTGCATTATTATACTATTTACTTGTAATTGATTATTCTTAATTATATTGTTAATATTTTCTTCTAAAATAGTTTGGGCTTTAATATCAAGATTTGTATATATTTTTAAACCACCACTTTCTAAATATGACGATGGTATACCTTTTAATGTTTCTAATTCTTTAAAAACAGCATCTTGATAATACATTAAAGTCGTCAAGTTGATTTTTTCTTTCTTTCCATAAAGTTTTATTTCTTCATTTATAGCTTCATTGTATTCTTCTTCAGTAATTACTTCATTATCAAGCAACATTTTAAGGGTGTGTTCTTGTCTTTTTTTAGCTACTTCATAATTATTAATTGGTGAATAATTATTAGGTGATTTTGGTATGTTAGCTAAAATACAGCTTTCAGCTAATGTTAATTCACTTGGATTTTTGTTAAAATAGAAGTTACTAGCATTTTTAATACCATAATTACCATGTCCATAGTTAATTGTATTTAGGTATCCTTCTAATATTTCATCTTTCGTATAGTGGGCTTCAATTTGAATGGTGTACCATAATTCATTAATTTTTCGTTTAAAAGTTTTATCAAAATCTAAGTATAAGTTTTTGGCATATTGTTGGGTAATAGTAGAAGCTCCTTCAACTATTTTTTTACTTTTAATATTGTTTAAAGTAGCTTTAATTACTCTTAAAATATCAATACCATGATGTTGATAAAATTTCTTATCTTCAATATTAATAGTTGCTTTAATTAAATAATTATTAATATCCTTTAAATTTACCCATTCTTTTTCACCACTTCCTTCGAAATATAATTCGTTGTCAATCGAGTATAAATAAAAGGAATTTACATTTCTAAGATTTAATTTAGGGCTTAATTTGGCATAAAAATATATACCATTAAGCATGAAAATGAAGAATAAAATTACAATTATAAAATATTTAAACAGTTTCTTTTTCACTTATTTTTCACCATTATTATTATGAAGAAAAAAAATTAAAAATATGTATTGAAATATTTTATAAGTATGCTATAATCTATCGCGTGATGGCATGAATAAAGTAAAGATTAAAATTTATAGTAATTTGAATAATATTGAAGAAAATGAGGAAATTTTAGCAATTAAAAATGATAATGTAATAAAATATATTGATTTTTCAAATAATAAAATAGTTGTTGATATGGAAAATAATATAATTACAAAGGAAAATGATGATTATTTTTTTACATTAAAGTTTAATGATAATATAATTGAAATATATGTTAAGAAATTGCATAAAACCTTTTATAAGGAGATAAAAACATTATTATGTTCGAAAACTGAAAAGAGGTATACTGTAAGATATTTGTTAATTTCAGAAGATGTAATTAATGAGTATTATGTTAACTTTTAAATTTATTATTGCTTTTAATAAAAAAAAATGATATAAGTGTAATGATATTAAACTTGTGGAGGCGTTATGGAAAATATAAAAAAAGAAGATATTAAGAATCTATCTTATAAGGATATTAGCTATATTATTCTAGAAAAGAATAAAGGAGGATTAAATACTTTAGATTTATTTACTAAAATTGTTGATTTATTGGAGTTACCCAAAAGTACTATTGATACGAAGATAGCTGATTTTTATACATCGTTGACTACGGATAAACGTTTCTTATTAGTTGATGGTTTATGGGATTTAAGAATACGTCATACTTCTGATAAAGTTTTAGTTAATTTAGAAGACGATATTGATGAAGATGAAGACAATCTAGAAGATGTAGATGAGGATATGGAAAATCTTGAGGATGATTCATATGGTGAAGATATTGATGATGAAACTACATATGATGATGACGATGATGGGTTATCAGACCTTGTTGTTTTAGATGAAGATGAATTAGATATAGAAAATAATTAAAAGTAGAGTGATAAAATGATAGAAAGACTTAATTTATTGGAAAATAGATATGACGAAATAAATAATCTTTTAATGCAAAATGAAGTTTTAAGTGATGTAAAAAAATCACGTGAATTATCGATTGAATTAAGAGGTATTGAAGAAACAGTAAATGTATACCGTGAATATAAAAAAGTATTAAGTGATATTCAAGAATCAAAAGAAATGTTACATGATTCGGAAATAGCTGACTTTGCAAGAGAAGAATTAACAAGATTAACTGATATTCAAGGACAGTTAGAAGAAAAATTGAAAGTATTACTTCTTCCCAAAGATGAAAATGATGGAAAAAATGTTATTATGGAAATTAGAGGAGCTGCAGGAGGAGATGAGGCCAATATTTTCGCTGGTGATTTATTTAGAATGTATCAAAAGTATTGTGAAAAAAATGGATGGAAGCTTGAAATTATTGACTATACTGAGGGTGTAGCTGGTGGTTTTGCCGGAATTGAGTTTATGATTAAAGGCGATGGAGTTTATGCAAAACTAAAATATGAGAATGGTTCACATCGTGTACAAAGAGTACCTGTTACGGAAGCTAATGGAAGAATACAAACATCAACGGCAACAGTACTTGTTATGCCAGAAGTAGAAGATGTTAATATTGAAATAAATCCTAATGATTTAAGAATTGATGTATATTGTGCTTCTGGTCATGGAGGACAAGGTGTTAACACTACACCAAGTGCAGTTAGAATAACTCATCTTCCAACTAATACTGTGGTAACATGTCAAAATGAAAGAAGCCAAATTCAAAATAAAGAACAGGCTATGAAAGTTTTACGTGCTCGTCTTTATGAAGCTAAACAAAGAGAACAAGATGAGGCTGTAGGAAGTGAAAGAAAAAGTAAAATTGGAACTGGGGATAGAAGTGAAAAAATAAGAACATATAATTATCCTCAAAATAGAGTTACTGATCACCGTATTGGGTATACTACCAATAATTTAGATCGCGTTATGAATGGTGAATTGGAAGATATTATCGAGGCGTTAATTACGGAAGATCAAAAACGCAAATTAATGGGCGAAGAATAATGACAGTTGACGAATTATTATGTTTTGGAAAAAAATATCTTCATAAAACACAAGCAGAGATGCTTTTAGCTACTCTAATGAATATAAACTCATTAGAATTACTATTTATTTTAGATAAAGTAGTTGATGAAAAGTTAGTAAAAGATTATCAAGAAAAAGTTTTGATGATTAAGAATAACATCCCAATTCAGTATGTTATTGGGAACGTTAATTTCTATGGCAATATTTTTAAAGTAAATAAAAATGTCTTAATTCCTCGCTTTGAAACCGAAGAATTAGTCGAAAATACTATTAAGTTAATCCAAGAAAATTTTGATTATCCTATTAGTATTATTGATTTAGGATGTGGTAGTGGATGTATAGGATTATCTTTGAAAAAGAAATTAAATGAGACTACTGTTACAATGCTTGATATTAGTAGCCTTGCATTAGATGTAGCTAAAGAAAATGCCAAATCATTAAACGTCGATGTTAAATTCGTTGAAAGTGATATGTGGAATAATGTTCATGAAAAGTATGATGTTATTATCAGTAATCCACCATATATTCGAAATGATGAAGAAATAGAAGATTTAGTAAAAAATAATGAACCTCACTTAGCCCTTTACGGTGGTATAGATGGACTTGACATGTATCGAAAAATCAAAGAAGGTCTTCTTAAACATGTAAAAGAACGTTTTCTTTTAGCGTTAGAAATCGGTGATATGCAAAAAGAAGCAGTTAAACAATTATTTAGTGATATTGAAAATGTCGAAATAATTGCTAAAAAGGATATGTCTGGTCGAGATCGAATGATATTTGTATTAAGAAAATAAAATATTGTCTTATGCAAATATTTTTTTTATTTAAAATAATGCATAACAATAAAAAAGTAGGCATAAAATATAATAAATTAGCACTCTCGCTTGACAAGTGCTAAAAAAGTGATATAATGAATGGCAGGAAGGTGATATTATGTATAATGATAACATTCAAAAAGAAGAAAATGTGCTAGAGAAATATGGCCGAGATGTAACCAAAGCATCACGTGATGGAAAAATTGATCCTGTAATTGGTCGTGATGAAGAAATTCGTAGTATTACTCGTATATTATCAAGAAAAACTAAAAATAATCCCGTATTAATAGGTGAGCCTGGTGTTGGTAAAACTGCTATCGTTGAAGGATTGGCTAATCGTATTACTAAGGGTGATGTACCAAATAGTTTAAAAAATAAAACAATTTGGGAATTAGACTTAGCCTCATTAATTGCAGGAGCTAAATATCGTGGAGAATTTGAGGAACGTCTTAAAAATGTTTTAAATGAAATAAAGAAAAGTGAAGGAAATATTATCATGTTTATTGATGAGATTCACATGATTGTAGGAAACTCAGCTGAAGGGGCAATGGATACTGGTAATATTTTAAAGCCAATGTTAGCTCGTGGAGAAATTCATGTAATTGGTGCAACAACTTTAAATGAATATCGAAAATATATTGAGAAAGATGGGGCATTAGAACGTCGTTTTCAAAAAATTAAAGTATCAGAACCTACTGTCGAGGACACCATTACTATATTGAGAGGTTTAAAAGAGAGATTTGAAATTCATCATGGTGTAAGTATTACAGATAAAGCTCTTATTTCGGCAGCAACTTTATCAAATCGTTATATAACAGATCGATATTTACCAGATAAGGCTATAGATTTAGTAGATGAAGCATGTGCAACTATTCGTGTTCAAATGGATTCTGTACCAATTGAATTAGATAGTTTAACACGTGAAATATTATCTCTTGAAATTGAAAGACAAGCTATTAAAAAAGAAAAGGATGAGTTAAGTAGAAAAAGACTTCAACAAATTGAAGATAAATTATATAGTTTAAAGCAAGATGAAGCTAAACTAAAAGATGCATGGGAAAAAGAAAAGGGCATTAATGATAAAATAAAAGCCAAAAAAAGTGAGTTAGAACGTGCCAAATTCACTTTAGAACAAGCTGAAAATAATTATGATTTAGAAACTGCGGCAAGGTATCGTCATGGAGAAATTCCAAGAATTGAAAAAGAACTAGTAGAACTTAACAATATGGAGAAAAATCGTATTTTAAGTGATACAGTTAATGAAGAAGATATTGCTCAAGTTATTTCTAAATGGACTAATATTCCTATTAGTAAATTAATGAGTGGTGAAAGAGAAAAGTTATTACACTTGTTTGATAATATGAAAAAGAATGTTAAAGGTCAAGATGAGGCTTTAAAATTAGTAAGTGAGTCAATTATTAAATCTCGTGCAGGAATTAAAGATCCTAATCGTCCAATTGGTTCTTTTATGTTTTTGGGACCTACTGGAGTAGGTAAAACCGAAGTTGCTAAAACACTTGCTTATGAGCTTTTTGATGATAAGAGTCATATGGTTAGAATTGATATGTCTGAATATATGGAAAAGTTTAGTGTATCAAGACTTATTGGTTCACCTCCAGGATATGTTGGATATGAAGAAGGTGGACAACTTACTGAGGCAGTAAGACGTAATCCATATAGTATTGTTTTATTTGATGAAATAGAGAAAGCTCATCCTGAGGTACTTAATTTACTCTTACAAATTTTGGATGATGGACGAATAACTGATTCTAATGGACGAACAGTTGATTTTAAAAATACTATAATTATTATGACAAGTAATCTTGGAGATGAATTCGCCTTATCAGGCAATAGTGAGATGGTAATTGAAAAACTTCGTCAGCATTTTAGACCAGAGTTTATAAATCGTATTGATGAAATAATTATCTTTAAACCTTTAAGTAAAGATACTATATATGAAATATTAGATAAGATAATTCAAGAAATTACTGAAAGATTAAGTGATAAAAATATTAAAATTAAATTAACCAATCGAGCTCGTGATTACTTAGTTGATATTGGTTATGATGTTAATTATGGGGCTAGACCATTGAAAAGAGTTGTTTCTCGTACTATAGAAAATATCATTGCTGAAAAAATAATTAAGGGTGAAATTAAGTATGGTGATACAATAACTTTTGATTATGAAAATGATTTATTTATAAAAGAAAATTCCTAATTATTGGGGATTTTTTTTATTCATTAGAACATAATAATGATGGTGATAAAATGTTTGATGGAATTATAGAAGTTATTTTAAAAGGAATTATTTCTCTATTTTTTCTTTTTTTAGTTATAAAAAAACTTGGCAAAAAGCAAATTAGCCAGTTAAATATCTTTGATTATGTTATTGGTATTAGTTTAGGTAATATAGCTGCTGAAATGACAATTAATTCGGATATAACTATTATGCAAGGTTTTATTGGTATGGCCATTTATGGGTTATGTTCCTTATTTGTCTCATATATTACTACGAAAAGTATTATTGCAAGGCGCTTTATATCAGGTGTTCCTATTGTGTTAATGGAACATGGGAAAATAAGTAAGAGTCAATTACGAAAAGTAAAACTTGATATTAATGATTTTTTACAAGATGCTAGAGAAGATGGAATTTTTGATATTTCTAAAGTTGATTATGCAATTATGGAAGTAAGTGGTAAGGTAACATTTCTTCTTAAAAAGGAAAATGAACCTGTTACTTTACGGGATATGAAAATAAATACTACGAATATGGGATTAACAGCTAATTTAATAATTGATGGCAATATTATGGAAAATAATTTAAAAGCTATTGGTAAGGATAATAATTGGCTAATACATAAAATAAAAAATCAAGGTTATCAGAATATTAATGATATTTTTTTAGCAATTTATAATAATGAAGATGTTGTAATATATGAAAAAGACTATTGCGTTGGTGGTGATATGTTAGAATAAATTGGTAATTAAAAAAATCATAGTTAAATTGTTGATAATCTCTTTTTTTTATGTTATATTATATTGCGAGTAAGAAATTACTCCTTGGTGAAAACCCGTTTAGTCCAAAAGGAGGTGCTAGAATGCGCAATTATGAAGTTATGTTCGTAGTAAGACCTAATTTAGAAGATGAAGCTACAAATGTTGTATGTGAAAATATGAAGAAGGTTTTAGAAAGCAAGGGAGCTACTATTAATGATGTAGTAAATATGGGAAGACGTGAACTTGCATACGAAATTCAAAAATTCAATAACGGTAGTTATTTCCTAATTAAAGTTACATGCGATAAGGAAGCTGTTAGTGAATTTGATCGTGTTGCTAATATCACAGAAGATATTATTCGACATATTGTTGTAAAAAGAGAGAATTAATAATAGGAAGAGGAGAAATTATGAATAAGGTGTTTTTAGTAGGTAGATTAGCTAGGGATCCAGAATTACGTTATACTAGTAGTAATTTAGCTACAATGAGATGTGCTATTGCTGTTGATCGTCAATTTGTTCGTGAAGGCGAGGAACGTGGGGCAGATTTTATAAATATTGTATGTTTTGGTAATCGAGCTGAAACAATGAGTAAATATTTAACAAAAGGAAGTCAAATAGCCATTGATGGAAGAATTCAAACAGGTAGTTATGATGGTACTGATGGTAAGAAAGTATATACTACAGATGTTATTGTTGAAAACTTTCAATTTTTAGATTCAAAAGGTAGTCGAAATGGTGAAGCTAATATGAATAATAGTTTTGAACCTACTAATAATGATTTCTCTAATAATGAAGATACTACTACAAACGATAGTAGTATTCCTTTCGCTGACTTTGGTGCTAAAATAGAAGTTAGTGATAGTGAATTACCATTCTAAAAAGGAGGATATAATGGCAGAGTTTTATAGAAAGAAAAAGAAAGTATGCTATATGTGTGCTGGAAAAGATATTGATTATAAAGATGTTGAAATTTTAAAAAAATATATCAATGATAAAGGTAAAATTTTACCTAGACGTGTAACTGGTGCTTGTGCTAAGCATCAAAGACATATTGCTGAACAAATTAAAAAGGCACGTGCTATTGCATTATTGCCTTATACTAAGTAAAATATAATTAATAAACCTCGAAGTTAGTAAGATTTCGAGGTTTTTATATTTATTCTTTTTCTAGCATTAAAAGCGCAAACTTGAAATTCGTTTATTCGTATGCTAAACTATAGTATAGGATAGGTGAAGA
>OCVV011361522.1_pt1 | contig 94709 bp, 135 predicted proteins | sample 1539721 | NCBI WGS metagenome assembly OCVV01 (sample SAMN02144230, study PRJEB22623) | gut metagenome | biome: sheep rumen | host: Ovis aries | place: New Zealand
ACGATGGATCTTTCCTCAAACGCTGGCCTTCTACAATGAATTCTAATGTCCTCTTCATTTTGATTTTCCTTAAGAATAGTAATACTCCACTACTTCATCTCCTGAATCCCAAGAGTCGTAGTAGTCGCCATCGATTAGTGTTACAACATGCCCACTAGTTAACCCATCAATCCTAAGAAGATACATTCCATATGGATGCTCATAGGCAAAGTCTTTAACCGTATAGCAGTTTAGACATTCATTTGGAATAAAGTGCTTTGTAAACCCGTTCATGACCAGAAAGTCGCCCCAAACATGATTCTTTTCTAAGTTGTCTTTCTTATAGTAAGCCATAAACGAAAGCCTGATAAAGGCTTCATCCCAGCTCATGCCCATTAATTTAGAGATGGCTCTCACAACACAATCGGTTGTGGTTCTCCTTCTTGGATTAGGATTGTAGTAGACATACATAGCTATTTACCTCACCGGCGGAGCAGGAATATTGGGTCGATTCTGCTGAGCCTGCATCTCATTTGTGATCTTCTGAGGAACAAGACCGTTAACAAACGCTGCAGCAGCCTTCTCATCAGTGAGAAGTTCCATGTAAAGAACGTTGTAGGCTTCGGTCTCCGAGAAAGCTTTAGAAATCTCAGGAGACTTCATGAATCTCTTACCGTCCGCACTCTTCTCACCATAAGACATTAAGATGATCTTATCGAAAAGCTCTCCAATTTTCTTGGAATCTTTCTCGTCGATAATCTTGTTAATAAGAGCTTCCATTCCACCAGCAGTATCGAACTCCATCTTCATGAGCTCAGATTCTGAGAGATTGAACCTGAAATCTTCTTCTCTCTCATTTCCATCATAATCGGTGTACTTAATTCTTTTTACGATCATAATTGTTTGCTCCTTTGCTTTGTTTTATTCCTCAATCATAAATGCAAGTGTGTCCATATCAGAATCAGAGATTACAATGTCTCCGATTTCTTCGATCTTCACTTTCTTGATCTCAATTTCTGTTTCCTGCTCAAGGACCTCGGCACGGAGTTTTGCGAATTCTTCAAGGAATTCGGGTTTAACTCGTCTAAGATCCGAATCAGGGTCCTTCGTTGAATGATCATCGTCAAAGAATCTCTCGCTCACGTCATCGAGCGCTTCAGATATGACTGAATTCGCCTCTAAGAGCTTTCTGAGGTTAAGTCTCCTCTTCCAAGCTACAGAAGCCGGAAGAAGAGGCCCGATTTCGTTTGAGGTTTTAAGTTTTTCGAAAGCATTTACTATAGACACGATTTCATAGTTCTTCATGTTAGGTTTGCTCCTTTACTAGATGTTTGGTTCTTAGCGGCCATCGCTAGGTTGTTCTGCGTATAGTCTAGGGTTATTAGTAAAATGTTCAGGATAGTACGAAGTTCCATTCGTTGATGTGCTTAACTCATATTCATTAGTATAGGTCCTTAAGGTAATACGTACTTCATCAGTAAAACCGTCAAATAGTATGTCATGAGAATCCAGTGTCGTCTTTTCGATAGCACCAACATGGAGTAGATTGTACGCAGTAGAATTTTCACCTAGATTTTCTGGATTTTCTTCGTCTAACCTAACAAAAATAGGAGTATTGTTATTAAACGCATCGACTATCTCTTTCGCTGAACGATTAAGGATTTTGTCATCTTTTGGTCCGTCCGCAATGCTTAGCACTAATACACCTGACGCTCCGGAACTACCGCTATTTCCAGCCACGTCTTCGATTTTATCAATCCATTCCTCTACGTTAGAAGCTCCTGTATTAGGATCTCCTCCGAGTTTTACATACAGTTTCTGTAATTTATCTGTAATAGCCATTTTGAATTGTTCTCCTTACTTCTTATAAACCTTAGCTGCCTCAAGAGATTTGGGTCCGAAGTTGCCGGCTGGTTTATCAGATACTTTAAGAATCTTCTGCGCTCTCTTAATTGAGGCAAGCGTCACCTTTCCGAGAATTCCATCAACAGCAATCTTATCTCCGGTAATCCAATTAACAAGCTTCTGAAGTTTCTTTACCTCATCTCCACGATCGTTAAGCTTAAAGTATCCTCTTTCTGGAATTACAGGAAATTCTCCGGAATAGGTTTTCTTCTTCGTCTTGGTTGTGGGGACTTCTTTAGCCGGAACGGAATAGACCCACTCGACGTGGCCAATCTGTTTAGGTCTCTTTGGATCGTTTCCGATGTAAAGAATTGCATCGCCTACTTCAAGAATTTCAGGATTCATGATGTGACCATCTTTAATCTTAACCGGAACATCTTCGAAGTAGTCGTCTTCCGTGTAAATAGCAGCTGTGTTAAAAAGCCAAGGGAACGCATAACCGATCTTCTTGTAGGCCTCGATGCCTGAGGAAGAACAATCGGAATAGTATCTTCCATTCTTGTACTTCTTAAAACAGAACGCACGAAGAGGCTGGGAATAGTAGTTTCTTCCAACAATAGACTTGTAAGTGTCATGGAATTTCTTCCGTTTCGCGTCGGTAAGACCTTTAAGTCTTCTTACTGCGACTACGCCTTTTCGTACTCCGTTCTTGGCCTTGCATGCATAACGGCTTGCTGAATATGTGCAAAGGTTTTTAATTGACGGATGCTTAGATCCATGACCCGCAATTGTAATATCTTTATCTGTAATTGTGATCGGCATGGTTTGGTTCTCCTTTACGTATTATCTTTAGCAACATTAAGACGCCATTCAAGTTCATCAACTCTCTTGTTTAAAATGTCGATTACGCTACCCTGCGGCGGATCAAATACAAGTCTGACTTTGCAGTAGATGTATTCCTTAACCGATTCGATGTCGCCCTCTTCCATGAATTCGTCCCAGGTTTCATTTGGTCCGGTAATCATGAAAGGATCATCAGGGCCAACACCCATCTGATTTAAGATCATGAATACCGAATTGATGTGCATAACAAGCTGTGGGTCAAATGGTGTGTATTCACTGGTTATTCCAAGGAGCAACTTAATGCTCGTGAGTATACTGTCTGTCATTAGGTTGCATCCTTCCTACCAGAGCGTAGTATCTCCGGGTTTTCTTTCTACTGAATCAGAGACTATTGTGTCTTCGTTTCCGTAATGTATTGCATTGTGAGTTATGTGAGAAACTGTGATTAGATTATCTGGATCGAATAACTTTGGAGATCTGTTAATGATGTCTTCCTTTGTTATCGGATTGATATGATGAACGATTAGTCGTCCAAATATAGGTCTATCAGAAATGCCGAGATCTTTGCCTTCATCTCGGAGAAGAACCTTACTTCTAACCTCTCTCCACTCAGGTGTATGATAGAAGTATTGGTGAAGCCACCTCTGAACTTCTGGATCGTCTTGCCCAGGAGAGCCATTTAGTTTGAGATAGCGGAATCGATCTCTAAACGACTTGATGTTTACAAGTTCGGAATAGCCTTTTACATCACTCATCGCTCTGGTTCCCACTATACAGCTTCATTGCATTAAGAGCGTTCTCGTATAGCTCTTCAACTCTCTTTGCTGACTGCATTGCTTCTGTCTTAGCTGTAATAAGTTCCTTCTGACGCTCAAGAATCTCTTTCTCAATTCGCTCCTTTGTTGATCCGAGCCTCAAGAAGTGCACTGTTTCCTGTGAAGTTGCCGTTCCATCAAGCAACCGCTGCTCGACAAGGTCGTACGCCATGGAAATCAGCTGATTCTCCCTTGCCTCAGGTGTGAGCGCTGGTCGTCGCCTTCTCGTTTCAGCGGAAGTTGAGTTTTTCTTTGGTCTTCCCATAGACATTCCTCCTCTTCTGCCATAGTTTCAGACACTATTTGACTAGTTTCCGTTAGGACATATATGGTTTAACCTGCTTTAGGAGGACTTTCATGGGCTGTAAACACAAACGAAAGGAGCAAAACTTTCATGTAAAACCGCAGAATACGAATTTCACAAGTTAAAACACATATGCCCCAACGGAACATAGTCAAAAATATCACTAAAAAAGCACCCCCGGAGCAATTTTAAAGACCGGCGCGATGCAGGGGTGGGGGGTATTTTTTCGCCACCCCCCGGGGGCCTATAAATCCTGCATCGGGTATGAAAAAAGAAATAGTTTTGAACGTTATGTCAGGCTAAACGCAACTAGTCGACGCCATCTGTTGCTATTAATCCCCACATTAATTCAATAATCTATTCCTTCTTTCAGCTTATAAGGTTTCCATTTGCCATCTTTGTAGTCATCTTCGGTAACTTTTTTATAGATACCAAGAATGTTAAGCCTCAGAATCTCGTCCATGGCCCTATCGAACTCAGCTTCATACATCTCTTCTGATAATTCAGATGAAACAATTGCGATTCGAGCTAAGTATTCGTTGGTATAGTAACCTTCGTCCTCATCATACCTTCTCCATTCATCGTACTGAGTGAATGGATTGAAAGGATTGTCAATCGTTGTTAACATGTAAGTCTTCATGATCGTCTTCTCTCCTTTACTCAGTACTTAGTTCGATAGTTCCTTCGACACGGTTGATGTGGACACCCCGAATCTTGAAGCAATCTCTTCGAGTGTGTAACCTCTATCATTCATTTGCTTTGCTACTCTTGCCTGCGAATCTGTCATGCCTCTTGATGTCTTAGGCATCGCCATCTTCTTAACAACTGTCATGTCTGCATTGTTTAGAATCTTGTTTAAGTTTGTTGAGCCAATGGCTCTATGCTGTATTGCTTCCCATTCACGTGGGGTAATCACAACAGATTCTTTGGATGCGCCATAAGTTGCTCTAGCTGTACGAAGAGCTTCGTTCTTTCTCTTCTTAAGCCAGTCTTTGTCTTTAGAATCTTCTGGATACTCGGCTATCTTCATTGATACAATCTTGTTTGCAAGAAGCTGAGCTTGTCTTTCTCTTGGCGCGTTCTCTTGTGCGATCTTGAGCTTTCGATTCAGAGATTCAACTTCGGGGGCGTATTTCTTAGCCGCCTCCGGGTCCCTCTTAGGATTATCGGTGGTGTAATACATTTTTCTTGCATCATTTGCTAATGATTTTAATCTATTTGCATATGTTGCATATTCTCTTTCCATAGGTGTGTTATAGTCTGATATGAGAGTCCTAGCATCATTTGTTTCTGCCATTTGTGTGGACTTCATTTTCCGATGCTGTTGCACACCATGTTCATCAATGTATGTATCACCCTTTTTTATTTCGTATTTCTTTTCTCCTGTGTAGGAGTCACTAGTTCGTTCTTCTTTTTTAGGAATAACTTCTTTTCTAGTGTCTACTCTAATATCGGATTTAGCTCTAGATAATAATGTTGCTGCACCACCAGTAGATCCATCTGATTGTCTCTGGTATTCTTTTCTAAGTCTATCTATTTCGCAATCTTTTCTTGCTTGTCGAAAATCAAGATCATGTTTTTCTGCGTCGATAACAACCTGTGCATATTTTGCAGCAAGACCAATGTCCTGTAATTTTGCTCCGGTAATTGTCATATCTGTAACAAGGTTTGATACGACTCCCATTTCCCTTTGCTTATACTCAGATGACATTTTCTTAGGGAGTTTCTCTCCAGCCGCTTCTCTTTCTTCTCGATTTTTTATTGCGTATGAAGTCTTAGGATCGAATATTTCTCCAGTCACAGGATCCTTTAGAGCAGCAGGGCGATCTGATGTTCTTATCTTTACATTTCCTCCAGTAGGAATAACAAGAACTGTATCGCCATCGAAATCCGCTCCAGATAATTTCTCTGCAGTATGACTGTTTATTCCAACAGCATCTGCCGCATTATGCATAACACCTTTTGCTTCTTTATTTGTGTTATTTACTTTAAGAATTGGAATTTCAAATGTTCCCTGATGAGGATATCGGACAAGCGCTACCATTTCTCCCTGTTTATATCCAGGAGCGTAAATTTCTGTATCCTTTAAAGAAGGAATTGGAAGAATAACTTTTGACTGCTGCCTCGGAAGAGCGGCCGCTTTAAGATGAACGGCTGTTGAATCACAATCACTGGCAAATTCTTCTAATAATTTCTTTTTAACTACAGGATTTGTAAGCGAATTTATTTCGTCTAGCTCGCTCTTTTTAATATCGTATGATAAATTTAACTGTCTTTTCGCTAACTGAAGAGGCTGTTTAGATAACATCTGCGACGCAAGTGTTCTAGACCATTCTCCCCAGTCGCCTTCTTCATTTACAACATTTATAGGAGAGACGTGTTCTTTTCCATCTTTTCCTATATATGTTCTCGGCACACGTTTTAATTCTTCTTCAGATTTAATACTTGCTCCAAACGGATTATCTTTATCATCCTTCATTGGTTTCAGTACTTTTTCGAATGGTGTACCAATAGATTTATTCGTGTTAAATATCACATCGTATCCATCGGGAACATTATCGGAATACATTGCCATACCTTTCAGATACAGCTTATCATCAACTCCAATTCTAACCTGAGCGTACTTTGCATTACCAAGATTTAAGTCTTCAAGGCCTCTCCTAATCTCGATAACTCCATCTTTTCCGAGTCCACCTTCTTCGCCATATCTAATCATAACTCTATCAGAGCTAATACTTTCAACAGGCGGCAATGATTTCTTCATCATAAACTCGGAGGGGTCTTTTTCGTGATCGATTACGGTTCTGATTTTATCAGTATTCTTAATAACATCTTTCCATTCAGTTCCAGGAGGGGCAAGAACCTGAACAGTCGTTTTTTGACCATTTTTTGTTCCTTGCTGATCTACCTGAATATTGTGAACTGTGTATCCTTCGTCCTTCAGAATATCAACGGCCATCTTTTTTCGGTTTTCGTTAACACCGAGATCGATTTCTGTTCCAGAACCAATATCGATAAATCCTTTTTCGTCAACCGCATTCTTCAAAATATCAGCAATCCTACGGTTTTCGTCTCTTCGTCCAAGAGCCTCTTCTCGACCCATCTTTCGCCACTGTCTAACGGTTCCCTCTGTAACGCCAAGCCGCTCAGCAATATGTACGTTCGACTTTCCGTCGTCCATCATATTAAAGGCGCTTTCCATATTCTCTTTTTTAATTTCGTTCTTTGCGTTATAGACTCTTGCTTTAAGTTCGCTTGCGGATTTCATTCCAAAGCCTTTAGCAATATCGGCGTCGCTGAAGCCTTGAGCTTTTAGCTCGTTGTACCGTGTAAGAATATTCTTGTTTCTTTGTGGATTTTTACCTGATCCCCATGGATATCTTCCAGAATGTCTGGGAGTACCGTAATGCATTAAGTCGCTCATATCAGATCTCTCCTGCTTTTAGCTTGTTCAAAATATCATCAAAGTGAATGATCCTAGCAATAATATCTTCAATGAGCTCCGGTTCGGGACTTCCGATAAGGACCTCATCATTCTGGTAAATCCTAAGTTCACTATCAATGTTCTTAGGTTTAAAATCGTACTCTAAACAAAAAAGCGCCATATATATCTCGAGCTGATGCATTGATGCGGGTGTAACTCCCGTCTTAAGATCATGAATCCTCAAGAAATTATTTCTAAAGGAAATAGCATCAGCAGTACCGAAACAGTTCGGTGAGAAATATAATGGCTGCTCAGGTTCCATCTTAAAACCAATCGCGTCGTTAACAAATGAGTTCAACGTCTTTTTGCTCTTAGGCAATTTCTGTCCAAGCTCAATGCATCTTCTTGCAAAGTCATGAAGCTTGGTCCCCATCAACGTGGCCTGCGAATTGTTATAGACCGCGATAAGTCTTTCGTCATCATAGTTAAGCCAATTGTATTTGCTGGCTCCTAAAAATGCGTGAGCGCCCTCTGGCACTTCACGATAATGCTTGTTCCAAATCATGTAAAACATCCTCCTTGTTTTCTGGAAAAATAAAAGCCGAGAAAGACATATCATTCATCTTCTCGACATAATAATCCTGATTAGGACGATGCTTAGCTTTTTTTGATCTTTTGACTTCCAGACTCGCCCATTTGTCATTATGCAATATGAGCAAATCCGGAACTCCCTGAATATAACTTGCGTCGTTCTTTAACACCATACATCCAGGGAATCTCGTCTTAAGCTCCTTTATTAATTTAGACTGAAAATCGCTTTCTACCATAATGTCAACCTCCAGTCCAAAAAAATAGAGACAGAAAATTTTACGTATTCTCCCTCTCTCTATTAAAGGAAAGGATTTTTTTACGAATTTGCTAAGCCCCTAAAAATGCTTTTTCGTTGAAGTTCCTTTTCTCACGCAATGCTCTTAGAATCGCAATATCGATTGGCGCATTGCATCTAATGTGGTAATAGTATAGATCTTTGTATTTTGTGTTTAGTCTATCGATCCTTCCTTCTGCTTGAGCAGTTAGTCTGTAAGAATAATTCTGCGAGTAGAATATCATTGTATCGGTAGTTGTACAGTTCCAGCCTTCAGCTCCTGCCATGTACTGAACGAAGTACAACCAACGATCTCCAGTTGGAACATTTTCATGTCGTTGGCCATTCCATTCACGAGACTCTACATCTTTCCGTTTTGCAAGATCTCTAAGCATAGTAAGCTCATAATCGAAATTGTAGAATATAATGATACGAGGATGACGATCAACGATTTCTGAAACGGCCATTAATCGTCTCTCATCAGAGTTAATAACTTTTCGCATCAAATAGCATAATTTCCCGGTTTCTTGAATTGGCTCATTTTCGAAAATGTCCCATCTGTCTATTGCAACTTTCTTATATGACGGTCTATCATATTCAACAATAGTCGTAATATGATGTGGTATAGTTTGCTTTTCAAAACGCATATTAACCATTATCCGGTTTCTTAATTGAATAAGTCGACCTGTGTTAACATAATGGTCAATCTCTGGATACTTCTTATAGGTCTTAAATATAACATGTGTCTGATTGAAGTCCGTACGGTTTCTATAAAAGCCGTTGGCTATAAAAACCGGGATGTAGTCAGACCATGTGTCTCCAGGAGTAGCACTAAGAAGAATCCATTGATTACGCCTGGCAATCGTAAGGAACGCTTTAACCCATGCTCCCTTTCCTACGACTCTTTGCTCGTCAAAAATAAAGAATGCTCCAAATACGTTCTTATACTTTTTGATGTTATTCCAAGAATCAATTGTTACGTTCACATGAGAAGTGCTATTCTCCGGAAGTGGCTTGCCATTCTCATCTGCAAATATAACGAATGGAAGACATTCCGCTTGCCATTCAAGAGTGTCTCTCTTCTTAGCGGTTGTAATGATGTAAAGATCCCGAGGAGACGTCATATCTCCCCAGGACCCTTTGCCATTGATAGCAATACTTCCACCACAGACTTTGATGAAGTAATAGGCAAGAGCCGTTCTACTCTTACCAGTACCGACACCGCCACATAATATTGCACCATTCTTCAGCTGCTCAACAGCTTTTATTTGGTGGTCGTATAAATCAATATTCATGATTATTTAAACGGAACTTCTTCTTCCTCTTCTTCGATTCCGAGATCGTCAGCGTATGGAATATCACGATACTTCGATTCAAGAGTATCATCTCTCAGAGTGACCCAAAGACTCTTAAGATACGGCTTTACTCCTGTCTTTCCGTTAATATCGTAATTATAGGGGCGGATCTGAAGATCAACATTATCCATGTAGGCCCAATCAAGAATGTTAACATTACTCTCATCAAGATTCTTCTTAACGCCACCAGATATAATCACAATCTGTGGTGAAACCTTTCCAAAGCTGACCTTTACACGAAGAATGGCAGTTCTCTCTTCTTCCTCATTTCTGGGTTCAAGATACTTCACAGGCCATCCATCGGCTTCCAGCTTCACAGCAAGATCCGGCTCAATAACAACACTAAATGTGCGGTCGTTATTATAGCGGTTCTTTTCTCCAGAAAAGTCTCTAAACAAAATCCTTGCGCCTTCGATTGTAATATTGTTGCGTACCATAAATATAACTCCTTTCGCTTTTTAGAATGGTATCTCTTCTTCAGTTACGTAATCAGGTATGTTCATGAAATTAAGTGGAACATCTGATTCTTTTACAGGTGGAACCGGATCATCAGAAACGAACCATTCTGAATCTCCATACTTTGAAATATCATTTAACGCTTCATCGACTAGAACCTTATAATACGAATGATCAATGTCATCCCATTTATCAAGGGTCTTTACAGTTTCTGATTCCAACCATCGATAAACGCCCTCTTCGCCACTCTTCTTATCAAATGACTCTTTTTTAGTTCCTGCGACTGCATAATATTTTCCGCCACTCTCTCTAAGCAGCACTCCGCCACCGCATCCGCTCTTTATAGGACAGAACTGTCCAACTTTACCGATAAACACATAATCATGTTCATCATCGCCGAGTTTCTCGTTCATATCCAAATATAATCCGAGACCCTTTGACACAGACTTGGTTTCGCAGACATCGTCATGTTCGATCTTCTCTTTACTAAAGAGTGTTTTAAACACATAAGGAACCTGAAACTGTGTTCCGGTTGCCGTCCATTCACCATCATGCTTACCGCCTTTGTATTTGGCAATATAAACGGCATCATTAACCAAACACATCTTTTCGTAAGTTGCCTCATGTTCAAATGTGTAGCCGTATTTCTTGCCATATTCCATAACAAAATCAATAATCCTTGAATCTGCATTTGGAATCTTGATACTATCGGTCTTAATATGCGCTACCGTATACCCTAGCTTTTGTACCTCATGTTTAAGATTCACCATGAATAACGCGCCACGCTTAGCAACGATATTATCGACATTTCTTGGATCACGAAGTTTATTGTCGAATTTAGCAGCGGTAAGTCCATATACACTATTGATCGCTATTTTAAGGGCATAAGCAAGCGAATCTGCCTGAGAATCATCCGTCAAATACTTAGCCAGCTTTCTGTCAAATAATTCCCCAGCTTTATCGTACTCTCTATGCTTAATATAAATTCTCGCATTAACAAGCTGCTTGAAATTTTCAGTGTATGGACCAAAGATATTAAGAGCGATCGCTGAATGAGGATGCATAGATGCGATATCAAGAAGTGCAATATTGGTGTACATACCTGGCTCAGCGTAGACATAGCCACCTTCGCCAACGGATTCGCCCATATATGTAGACTTATCTTCTTTCTTGGTTCCATCATAAATATAACCAGGAAACATCTCGGATAGATCAGTGTAAACAAACTTATCCTGAGGTCTCTTATCATCTCCAACAATCAGTTTGGTTGTGTGAGAGTTGGTTGTATCGTTAATACTAAGACCAGAAATATCAGCTAGGATCTCTCGTGCAACAAAGTCTTGGTATCTCGCCTCGAATACAGCTTCAGTAGCGACGACATCGTTAACACAATAGTCAGCAACTTTTGTCCATAATTCTTCTGGTACCTCTTGGTCCCAAGGAAGTCCGAGTTCCTGATGGTGTATTCCAAGCTCAATCTCCCATTTCTTAAGAGACTGTTTCTTGGAAGCGTAATCGTAAATATCGCTGTACGACAGGTTATATGCTTCTCTAAAGAAACAGCTTCTATCCATCTTTTCATTACTGATTATGCCCTGTGAAATCTCATAGATCCTCTTATTGGAATAGCCAAGAGAAGCGGCATAAATAATATGATTATCGTACCGTCTATTATTAAAACCAATAAGCCTCATCCTAAACAATTTCTTTACTTCTTCTGGAGATGGATTAATCATACGTACAGTGGCGTTACGATCACTTCCTCGATCTTTCCAACAAATAATAAGAAGATTAGGAAATACTTCAACGTCAAAGAATATAATTGGCGCTTCACTTCCATACAGCTCATCGCTTGCTGCACTACTCCCTTCCTCTGATCGGAAATGCATTTTAGCAACAAGGTCGACACATCTGCTAGCCTGATGGGTTGAATGCATTGCAAAAGTTAAGACGGCCGGTCTTAGATCACTAACGTCATAAGGCAAGCCGTCTTTATAAGCATCTTCCAAAATCTTAAATATAAAGTCTACGCTCGGCGCTGTCGCTCCGTGATACTCTTTATTAAGATTTCGTATAATCATTGTCCGTAAAGCCCTCTCAGACTTAACGGTTTCAAAGTTTACCACGTTTTTTGCTCCTTTCAATGGTAAGCCCGAATTAATAGTTGCAATTGGAATATCATTACAGTAACTAAGAGCTCTTCTTAACGAGCTATAGCCTCTTGTACCGTCTGACTTCTTAAAGACCTTGATCTCTATGTTTTCCTCATAGATCCTGCTAAGCTGTAACACGTCCCCTTCATAAAAATAATGCAGATGTATTCCACCTCCAGACTTGGAAAACTCTGCATATGTTGGCGGCCACTTACTAGCAGCTTTTAAATTTGCTTCTGGATCTTTGTTTCCTTCTGCATCTCTTAGATCGAAATCAATGACTATGAGATTTTCCGGAACCAAAATATAATGCAGCTTATGGGTATCGATGTCTTTAAGTTTACTTCTAACGTTACTCCACTTAACTGATGGTGTCTCCTCTTCGCTTGCAAGCTGAGCTCGGCATTCAGCATATTCCCTATCAAATAGAGATTCTGTCTTATCAAGTTTAAGCCATGTATCACCTGCCGCTTCTTCACCAGGATCCTCATTAGAAATATAACTTCCGTCGTACTCCTCGTCACTGGAGCTCTCATAGCTAAACTTGTCTTTCCTGAACCCCATGTACACTTTATACTTACCCTTATACCGCTCTCTGAAGTCAGTGTAATAATTCTTAAGCTCCTCTTTAAATACTCTTCTTGTAAACGGATACTGAAGGTTAGCATCTACGGCGTACTTCTTATACTCGCTCCATGCAGCATCAAGTGTAACTCCTTCCTCATCAGAGAAAATATCATAGTTGTCCTCAATGAAGTTGTAGAAGTCGTTTGTAGCAGAAATCATTGAGTTTGGTTTATACCGGTTATAATACCTCGGCCCCATCTCCTCGTACTTCTTAAGACAATGATAAGCAATAGCGCCAAGTTCGAACTTAATCTGGTCAATGAGTTGCTCATATCTTTCTGGGCTAACAGTATTTCCTGATGGAACCACATCAATCAGCCTTCTAATGATTCCAGATTTCGCTTCTGTAATCTTAACCGGGGAATTCGTGCCTACAAATAAAAATGAGTCAAATCGCATGGAATATTTGTTTTTAAACTTTTCATTAACAAGCATCGACTCATGAGATATGATTGAATTAAGAATTGTGTTGTCTTCAATCCTTGATAAATTTCCATCAGGATCTATTGCCACAAGCGGATTGTTCTTAAAGGCTTCAAGCGCAAAATCCGAATTACTCATTCCAAGCTCTTTCGCTTTAAAATCTGCGCAGTATCCATCAAAGAGTTCTTTGACAATATTTAGAAACGTTGACTTACCGGATCCTGATGCACCATAAAGAACTATAAATTTCTGAATCTCTTTCGAATCTCCAGATATAATCGCTCCTATGGCCCACTCAAGTTTGTCTCTCTCAGATTTTATGTAGAGTGTATTAATTAATTCCTCATAGGAATCCATTCTACCTTCGGCAATCGCATACGGAAGAGTTCTACTGATGTAATCGTTCTTACCAAATTTGGTATTTGAGAATATAATTTTATGATCAAGCTCGTGATAACTGTCGGGAAGGGACTTCACATAAGTCTGCCACTCCGCCCACTTCCTGCTTGAATAATTTTTCATGAGCAGAGTCTTTATCTTCACATTTTCCGGAGCGGTCTTAGCGACCTCTTTTTTCTTCTCAAATATCATTTTGTCGATTAACGGAACAATGCGCTTTTCGTTTCTTGACCAAGTGTTGTTTTCCTCATCCCAGATAGCATAAAATGACTTACCTTTAACCATCAGATCTTCGCTGTCTCCGATGCTAAACTCAGGGTAGATTTCAATAACATCTTTCTTCGGATAAGCAACGTTAATTGTAACAAAATCAAGCATTACATCTTCTTACCTCCTTTCTTAGCGTATTTCTACCGACCAAGTAAAAAATCGGTTAAAAACCTCAAGATGTGTGAATTTTGAAAAAATCTATATTACTATATAGAAAAATGCATTTTCTCACGCAATAATAGTAAAAATTTTGCACAAATTAACAACAACACCCCTCAAACCCGCATAAAACCGTGGTTTTTTAGTTGTTAATTTCATTTTGAAATGCACATCAAATTAACAAATTAACAAATTTTGCACATCTTTTTTAACAAATTTTCACCATTTTCTCGAATTTTTGTTGTTAGTTTTGCACAAATTTGTTAAAACCGATTTTCATTTTAACAACCAAATTAACAACAAACTAACAAAAATTAACAACAAATTCACCAAAATTCACTCACCATTCTCGGCCAAATATAGCATGACCTGCTTCCAGATTTCACACTCTCTTTGATCACAAGGTGGCTCCACAAGAGGAAATGGAGAGCCCAAACCGTCGTAACAGAAGTCCCTATTTAACCATACTGCTACCCGTGTTCCGACCTCAATTTCGTTGTAATTTTTACCTTTATAATTCATTAAACCGAGGTTATAAATCCATGTCCAGAACCAATGTTTTTTAAGATTTTTCTCATCTTCATCTCCCAAAACATCTTCTGAAAGACGTCTGGATAACCCCATCAAAACCTCTAAAACAGTGCAAGCCGGCAGTCCAAGATCGTCAGCATCGATACCGGTAAATCCATAAAAATCTTTTCTGAAAACTACGGCATCATAGATCCGATTTTCGTCTTTATCGATACTGTATCTAAACTCAATTTTGAATAAATACCACAGTACATTGTAGTATTCTTCATAGAGTCCATCGCCTCCTTCGACAATATCTAACTGAGAGAGCAACCAGTTAAAATACTGTTCGTTCTCACTATTTTTTCTCAAATATAACCACCTCCTTCATCATCAGATTGACAATATCTGTCATTGTAACTGAGCTTTTTTCTTCTCTTTCCACGACCAATTTCACATGAAAAACCGCTTCCAGACTCATCAGAAGCCACTAAATCATCCTCATAAATCTCGTCAAAACCCTCTGCTGAAGCTAGCATTTCATCGTATTTTTCCATGAATATCCTCCAAAAAACACAAAAATTCACAATTTTTTCACAGTTTGTTCACAATTTGAACACATTTTCATCACAAACAAGCAGTTCGCTTCGCTCACCACTACCTTTGAAGTTCCCCAAACAAGCAGTTCGCTTCGCTCACCACTACCTTTGAAGTTCCCCAAATGCCGTAAACATCTTGGTTATTCGATAATCGGTCATGGTATAGAAGTTTCTGACATAGATTTCTCCTTCATCGTTACTTCTAAACCCAAATTTATCAAGACAATCGCCAACTGTGTGATCAATATTGTCAATAATTTCCTCATCTTCTGATGCTAATGTGTCGTCCTCGACGTAATAATACAGGTCACACTTATCGTAAATATCACGTCCGTCGTACTCGAATGTGTCCTCTTTTATGAGTTTAGGCTTCCGTCTTTCGGCTGCATAATAGTTCGCATCCCTTATTTCACCGTCAAATTCGGACGAATCCGTGTGTTTATCCTCTTCAGATTGACACATTTTGTCATCCTCATCATCAAAATCCTCACTTGGGCTCTCAAGTTCTGCCGGATCAACACCTTCTTTTTCAAATGCTTCCCTTGAACTTTTGCCATTTCCAGGATGAATTCTGGCATAGTCAAAATCTTTACCAGAATATAATTTCTTATACTCATCAACAGTTACAGCAAGATCAGACCCGTTTCTTTCCTTAACAGCATCTTCTCTCATGAACCTCTGAGCTTCTTCTAACGCCGCAGTTGCAATTTCGGACTGCTTAACAGACTCATCGACCATCTGATTACAGTCATCAATCGCCTTCTGAAGCTCCTTCTCCTTAATTAATGTGAATAACGCATAGCCCAGGATGACACCAACTGTCATTCCCGACCCAAATATAACACCTCTATTATTCATCAGAGCCCTAAAATCGATCTTCATCTTCCAAAAGTCCTCCTGAATTTCTTCTTAAACCAACTCTTAATCCTATCGAGCACCCAGATTCTTCGCATGACTTTAAGTTTCTTCATGAAAAGTTTTGCTTCATGAGAATATAACCCTACAGCACACTTGCTCCCACCGTAAGGGCATAATGTCTCAGACTTATACGCACTGATTTTAGCAAGATGCGCATCAATAACGATCAAGTCAACCCTTTTCATCTCAACTTTTCTTATCTTTCGATCGGCTCCTATTACGTTACTCCACTGAATATAGCTAGCTGACCCAATTCGCTCATGAATCTTCTTAAAACCGGTCTTCTTTTCTATCAATTCGTCAAGAGAATCGTAATTTTCGTTGTCTTTTCCCATAAAATTGCTCCTTTACCGTGTAAAAATCGCCAAAAACAAGAGAAAGACTGAGAGGACTGGTAATAATTACGAGTCCTGATCAGCCTTTTTACTCTAATTTTTAGAAAATAGACTATACCGCAATGTACAAGTTAACAGGTTGCCAATTTATTTAATGCAAGAATATAACTCTACTTTCCCAACAGTTCATGGCAGTATTTAATCTCTGCCCTAATCTGAGCTTCCCATGAAGGATCGCCAGCACAGTAGCTATGATCACCCATATGATTCATCGTTTCAAGTGTTGTCTGGCCATTTAAGTAATAATGCTCGTAAATATAACAAGCTCCGTCAATGATTCCGTCATAGAACGTCTCACCGACAGTGTATCCATTGTGTTTCCCATCTCCGTACATACCAAGAGAATATGGATTAGATTGCTTAATATGTACTTCGCTGGTTCCCCAACCGGACTCAACCCCCGCAAGCGAGAACAAGAACAAAGGGTCAAGCCCGGTCAGGTTGGATGCGTCGATAAATGCGCCTTCGCACCCAATAAAGACAGATGAAGGATTATGACTTACATAATGATCCACAAGGATCTTCATGTCATCTTTAGTTACAAGCATTTTATTGGCCAAATCGTCGCTATCAAGTCCATCATAAATATAACGTGTGCAGTATGTCGTCTCACTAGCAGCACTGACAATTGTCCTCGAGTCTATACCGCTAAATGCAGGACGAATAGGTTCAGAAACATTATTACTAAGTGCTATAACTAGTGCAATACCAGCGATACCTATCATGGAGCTCCTTTCGTTTTCCCACCAACCACTACCACAAGACTATTTAGATCAGATTCCAAATAAGTCCATCAATATCGAATGTAAGATAATATCCGCTATCAAGATAAGACGGCTCGATCTTTCCTGTAGGATGCACGTAATCACCGTCCTTAAGATAAACGTTAGCCATGTTGCCGAAGCTTACTTTTCGACTGCTCCTATTAGGATCTGCAGGATCGATAATCCAACCGACAAGTCTTGATTCTGGTGTTACAGGAAATCCGAGTGCTTCATATACCTCAGATAAGAACACATATCCTCTAGTTTTAAGAAGCATAGTAAAGTACGTCTGCTGACCCTCAAGAAATGCGATGTTCGTGTTTGGGTCATAAGTTGTGCAGTTTTTAGCGAGGCCTCTTGCAAATATACGGTCGTAATTACTAGGATCTTCCATCATTACATCGTCCATTGTAGAGACTTCTTTTTTCTCAGTCTTAACCTCACCGGTATCAGGATCAGCCTCTTTCACCATAACTTTTTTCTTAGTAACGCCAGTTGCAAGCTCCCGATCGACATCTTCTCCGAACTTTTCAACAGCACGGGCACGATACTTCTTAAAACCGTCGTCAAGGGCCGTATAAGCCGCTACAAGCCCCAAATGACGCAGTTTCATGGTTCTGTACGAGCAAAACACTAAACCGGCTGTAAGGGCGCCTAACGCAGCTGCAGGGGCATATAACTTCACGAAGCCAATAGCAGCATTTTTATACGCAATCGCCATATCACGGTTCTTATCTTTCTCCGTGTATTCGATATCGGTCTCTCCAGATTCTACCGCCGCAGTTGCAGCTTCAATCTTTCCCTTATCTTCTTCAAGCTGATTCAGAATATCATCTGCCTTAAGTGTCGCCCTGCAAGCGGTTACAACGGTAGCTACACCAGTAACTCCTGCCGTTATAAGACAGATTTCAGGTGAATACTTCGTGACTTTAAATTTAACTTTAGATAAACCAGCCGCTACTGGTCCAGTCACTTTAGTTACAAAACTATTAAAACTCATCGGAATTTATCTCCTTTACGTACTCGATATAGTCAGACTCAGACGCAAACAGCATATAGTGACCGCCAGAGTCATCAGAAATATAACCCATGTACCCATAATCAACGTAATAGCCTTTCATGCGCCCTCCTCTTTACCTTATTTAATTGTCAAACCTTCTGTTTAAAATATCTCACCTTGCCGTGAGCTTTTGACCGTGATCGTATGTTTTTCTCGGTCTCTTCTCTACGTTTTGCTGAAATATCATCTACAGCTGCACGAAACTCCTTATAAGGACCGCACTCTGAATGACACCCAATGTGTCTCTTCTCACAGTCTTTACAAGGAGCTTTTGGAAATGGCATTTTAATCAGCTTCTTTCTTCGTTAGTTTTTCATACATATCAAGAGCTTCTTTGCCAGAGAAACTCTTTACTAGAATATAGCCACCATCATTTTCCCTCTTAAATACTGAAAGAACCGGATCATACTTTCCGTTGCCATCGTCGTATCCAAGATATAATGGTGCAAATCGGTCTTTAGTTCCCATCTTTTTTGTCCTTATCCTCAGTTGTGTCGATCTCGATGTTTAATCTATCGATCGCTGAAGCAATTGCAAAAAGACCAGCTGCTACGAAGTACCATACCCAATGGCCAGAATCATACTGAGTTATGTGAAAATATAATCCTGAACCAAGGAGTATGGCTGAGATAACTGTGAACATATTCCTCCTTAATCAATTACAACCGGTTTCGGCAGATCAAGGTACCAACCTTCTCTGTCTCTTCTAATAGAGACGCCTCTAAGCATTGGCAGATTCCAACCGTATTTATTATCGGTAAACGCTTGGTTTTTGACGCTAACCCCTGCAAGATCATAAAAATCAGCAACGGACGCCCAACCATACTGATCAGGATCTGCTAGATCTTGCATCGAGCTTAGAACATCGTTAGCGTCGTTTTTCGTTTCAAACGTTATCCCACGATAATCGATACGTTCTTTAGAACTGCTGTCGGTCTTGGGAGAAGAAACACTACTGCTTCCACCGTATTTATATGTGCTCTGTTTTGAATAATCGTAATATCCACCAGCACCCGAACTTCCAGATCTTCTTCTAGGGCTCACCTTAAATATCATGGACAGCCCGTCATTAACCGCATCAAGAACGGCGTTGATAAGTCCTGGGACTATTACTTCTTCAACCACATGCTTTCTAACCGCGCCAATATCGTCAGTAATAAACGCATCTGCGAACTTGTTAGCAAGCGATTTTTCTTTAACTTTTACCTCACCTTTAGTTACCTTCTCGAGTTTCTTCTTAGTTTCAACAGGTTCATTCTTCTCGGAAGGAAGTTTTCCTAAAGGCGGAAGATTTGCAACCGCCATCGGATCACCTCCAAAATATAATTACTTAGTCCTCAGTACCCTCACCAAAGATCTCTTCTTCAGGATCCTCAGTCTTGATTCCATCATCTTCTTTCGCTTCTTCCTGCTCCTTTTCTTTCTTCTCTTTCTTATCGAAGATCTGATCAACGATGATGCCACCAATCAAATATGTAGCGACCCCTATAATGCATCCATAACTGTACGCATGAGCGCCTGCACAAAGGGTGTTATAAATATTCTTCGGTGCGGACGAATCTCTAAACTGACTTAAAACGCTCTGGCATCCACCAGCTCCAGCCATTCCAGAAACACCAAGTACGATTCTTTTTGCAGTCTTTCTTTCCATATATAAATGTCCTCCTAAATGATTTATGAAAAAGAAAAAGAGAACCGAAGATTATTTCTTCGATCCCCTTTCGGTTCATCCAATATTCAATTTTCTGACGTCTGTTTACAAAGTTCCTCCTAGAATATCATTCAGTCGATTTCAGGTTCATCAGCTGCCTCGAAAGGTGCCTCCTGATCAAAGTCGTCTCCTTCATCTTCAACCTCGTCAGGATCAGATCCGGAAGAACGCTTCAGAACAGTCCCTACTGCAATTGCTGCGGTGCCAAGTGCACCAACACCAACCAGTAGTTTCTTTCCGAAACCTTTCTTCTTTTTCTTTTCCTTAACTTCGGTTTCGTCTTCCGGTACAACACCGTCAGGATCGTATCCTTCTGCTGCCGTAGCCTTTGTTTCCTTTTCTACCTTCTTGATTTCTACCAGATTAAAAATCTTCATAATACAAAACTCCTTTTGTTTTAATATTGGGATTATTCCCTATTAGGTGCGCAAAAAAAATTACGAATATTTCGCTTTAAAAATACACCTAATAGAGAATATAATCCCGACAGAAGGAATTAATCGTATCTAGGGCACTCTATAGTGTCGTAATCAAGCACAATTACACTCCGGCCATCCGGAAGCTTCTTCGTTTCATTCATCTTTACCCACAGTTCAACTCTCTGCGGATCCCAACCATTCTTTTCTCCGAATCCGCATTCTTCAAGGCCCCAATTATCGTATAAGATATTGGCCTCGATGAATTCGCCATATCCGAAGTTCAGTCTAACGTCTGCTACACCATTTTCAATCTGGGCTATAGTTGACGGGAACACCCTGCCGGTTGGTTTATCAAGAAACCACTGCATGACATATCTAGGATCAGACGACCTCGTGCTGCTTACTTCCTCTACGATCTTTTTCTCGACCTCTTCTTTCTTCTCTTCTCCTACTTCCTCGCCGAGAGCCTTCTTATACTTCTTAAGAGCCTCGTTTGAGATGTCATAAAGTGCTGTCGCGTCCGCAAGTTTTTTTGTAAGAGACCTGGTCCTCTGGATGTGAATATAATTAGCACCCCACATCAATCCGATCGTCGTTACGGCTGTAGCAATAGGAGCTTTAAGAGCAAGCGCTAACTCTACACCTGTATCAATATTAATCTTACGTGTCTCTTTCTTTTTCTCCTCTTCCGTGTATTTAGGCACCTCTTCATACCCATCGCCTTCAGCGTTATCCTGAATTACAGTTTCCTCGAGCTTTTCGAGTTCCTCTTTCCGCTTCGCCAAAATATCATCGCATTTCGGCTTAGCAATCCAGAGCTCATATGCTGTGAGACCGAGTCCAAGCGTTGCCCCGATAAGCATGAGTGTCGGCGCGTGCTGCTTCGCTCCTGCCTTAACGGTGTTCGTAGCAGCGGTTACATTCTCTTTGGAAAATAATTTCTTAATCTCCATAACTGCAGTTACTCCTTTCTTTGTGCATATGCATAAAAGTCCTACCTAAAAATTAGGCAAAAAAGAAAGGGAGGATTCGAACCCCCACCTCTAGATAACATCTAGCGCTCTACCATTGAGCTACTTGTCTCTCTATTATAGGAAGGAATTTTTTTACGAATTAACCTCCTTTGATTCGAAAAATAAAATATTAAAAAAGAAAAGGAGCGCATTTAACGCCCCAAATCTTTCCAAATATCCCATTCGAACTCTATTATTATGAGTGCGAACAATGCTCCTACAATGAACCTTGCTTCACTACAAGCTTCGGTTATAAGTGTAAGTGCTACAACACACGCAATTACAACCGCTACTGTCATCACAATGTTCATCAAAATATTAGCTACTCCTCGTTTCATATCTATATCCTCCTAAGAATATTTATCTATTAGAGGAAACAAAATATTTACGACCAATGAAGAAAAACAAAAGACCCCGAGATTTTTTCTCGAGGCCTCTGCCTGTCAGATCACTCCTTTCATTCCAAGCCAGAATACCAACAGTCCCATAGGCAATTCCGTTACCGCCCAAAGTGCCCAATTAATATTTGCTAACATTGTAAAATCCTCCTTTATGATCTTTCTATTAAAGGACAGAAATTTTTTACGAGTCAGAATGCTCTTTCATTTCTAACAATCTTATGCATTTTCCATTCGTACCCGGTGTCAAATATCGATTCGTCATCATCTAAAAAGTTCGAATCTCTACAAGTGTCTTCAAAATATAACTCCTGATCTTCACTCCATCTCCTCTCCATTTCAATCTTGGCAGCTTCGATACTCTCAAACTCCTCAACGCCAAAGTCTACTCCGTTGTACGCATGCCAGTGAACAAGAAAATACGGAGATTCTTTTGAAACCTCAAATATTTCAGAAACAAAGAACTGATAGTTTTTCCAAAACTCTCCTCTTAAAATATACTTGTCTCTATCTGCGTCCTCTGCAAGCTTCCAGATCGCTATTCCGTACTCTGATGCATAATCCTCAACCGCATTCTTTACTTCACTAAGATCATCAGACATTGTGTAGAACAGCTCTGAATAATGCTCATCGTCTATTCCAACAGCTATAAACATTATTGTCCTCCTAAAATAAAAAAGAAAGAGGAGCATAAGCCCCTCAAATCTGCATTATGTCGTACTCATAATATACTACAGTTCCATCGTCTTCGGTTTCGAAACGAGTTCTTCCAACGAACGTTTTAGTTTCCGTCAATTCACTTAACCTGAAGAACAACGGTAATCCGGGGTTCTCACGTCTGGCAGCTCTAACCGCTTCACCTAATGTGGTAAAGCCAGCTTCGTTACCATTCTTGATAACCACGGGTTTTCCATTTTCTTCTCTTCCTAACAACGGTGTCATAAAACGCCCAAACAGTTTCTTTCTTCTCTGCGAAACCTTAGTTTTAGTTAAATAGTACATAATCGTACCTCCTTCTAACTAAGGAGCAAATATAATTACGAATGCCTTACCATTACCATGCCAAATCCAACGCCACCCAACTTTACTGTCACCCAACAGAACAACGCTACACCGCCACACGACCTCACCATACGCTACCATTGCATGACTGCACGGATCGTGACTGTACCGTACCTTAACTGGACATAATTTGACGAGACCTGACCACACTATTACCTTGCTTGACTCATCGAAACATCGCACTACTTTGCCTTTACATTACTAAGCAGGACAGGACTTAGCCGTACAGTTGCAACACTAAACTATGCTATGCCGTTACTCAACGCCACAAGACCAGGCTATACCGAACTGTACCATTACGTAACCAAACTTCGCCTTGCGACACTACGCCCTTACAGCACACTACTGTGAATTACTTTGCCATTACATTACCATACTAAACGAAACCATCGCATCAAAATATAAAAAGGAGACCTATTAAAAGGCCTCCTCCCATTCCTTTACAACTTCCCATGTGAAGGTGCCGTATCCAGCATTTCTCCACTGAAGGAAGCCACGAAGCTTTCCGTAGTTGAGCCATTCTTTGACGTACTTCATGTAGTCGCCAAGAGTGCTTACTGTAAATATAAAGCTAGACCCAGCAGGAACAGTCTCGGAAATAGCCAGAGCAACCCTAGGCCCCTGAGCAGTTTCAGCTCTAAGACTTCTCTCAAGTGTCCCCATCTCTCCGTTCATCTCGATCGGATACATACGAGTATCAAAGAAGATATTACCGTCGATAATCTTCTTATGCGCCTTAAGATCAGAGCTAAGAGTCTTCTCACCTTTAGCCGCTTTAAGAGAAGAACAAGCAGCCTTAAAGAATCCGGCGATCTGATGCTTAAATATACAAGGTGTTCCATCAGGTGTGCGAGGGAAGATCGTCATTCCGTTCTCCACAACCTCATCAACACCTACCGCTGCTACTTCATCCTCAATAGTGGCAGCATCTGGTGCCTTTGACGCAATATACTTCCTGTAGACCTCAGGATCTCCAGGGCAAGTGCCAAGAACCTTCTCTGTAAATGTTACCTTAACTGTCATGTACTTCATAGTGTCTGCTCCTTTTCTTAAAATATAATTTTGTATGAAGTGTTAATTAGTTACCTTAAGTTAAAAAGAAAAAGGAGCTATAAAAGCTCCCTTGCATCACTTGACCTTCCGGATCTTGTAAGTTGCAGTTACTTGGTTTTCCCCGTACTCCAATACAGTTTCTCGATCGTCGTCTACAACAACCTTGAAATTGTCAAATGTGTTTTCATAAGTCGTAATAGATACATCGATCACGCATCTAGCTGTATCTTCATCCGGATACAAGAACCAAGACACCCCTACAAGACCGTCTTCATCAACATACACGCAAGTTAATAAATATAACTCCTCATCGTTGACACGTTCCTTAATTGCCTTTTCAATTTCGTAATTCATAGTTACCTCCTTAATAGGCTATTAATAACATCCTATTAAGGGATCAAAAAATATTACGAATCAGAACTATCAAATCTTTACATTACTGCACCATACCATTACAGGACCCGACTTAATCGCACAGCACTCTACTATAGCCCAGCGTCACTTTACTCTACACTACGGTACCACACCTCGCAATTGCGCTACTCCACGCTACTTTACTTAGCCATACAATTACCGAACTCGACATGACTTCACCATACTAATACACCGCTCCACGATGCTTAACCTCGCATTACCTTTACTCTACCACGCCACACCTCGCCCTACCTTCGCCGTACATAACTGAACAAGGCTAAGCCATTACTGTGCTTCACGTTACGGTACAATGCCTTCGCAGCAAAAAGAAAAGAGCCCTAAATTAGGACTCCTTCATGTGGAAATTGTGGAACATTTCCCAGATATTGCATTCCTCATCAGAAAATCTTCCATCAGGATATACGTCTCTCTCGGCCATGTCGCGCAAGCCAGCGATGTCCTTTGCAGAATATCTAGGATCTGCAATAGATCTCGTCTTGCGCCTCTCCTCAAGATAGTCATCCTTCAGATAATCATACTTTCTGTTCATTCTAATACCTCCTTCTGGAATTTTCTACTTTCCATTAAGGGATCAGAAAAATATACGACCTCACCACTTGTCTTGTCTCCATCCCTCCTCGAATTTCTGCCAGTCATCAGGATCGATGTCGTCTCTGTTCATAAAGTTCTCAACATCCTCAACTGACCATGTTCCGTCCTGAACATTATCAAGAGCCATGTCAGCAGTATCCTCGCCAAACTGTTCCAAGATGTCTGCAAATATACCTGCAGGTAAGATCGGGTGTCCAGTAGTTCTTCTAGCCATAGTCGACTTCTCCCTTCAATTAAGATAGTTGTACGACTATTATACGCTACGAACAAGAAAAAGAAAAGGGGCATTTGCCCCTAAGACTATTCTTTTACGCCACGGATTTTTACAACAGTCCCTTCAGGAATATCAAGTGCCCTTGCTATCTCACCGGTGTAATATCCTCGATTTAGCATAGCCTTAACCTTCTCTTCAAGCCTCGCCTTTTTCTCCTGCTTTTCTTTTTTAGTCATCTGTTTTGCTCCTTTCTTAAAATATACTCCTATTAAAGGCTCAACAATTACTACGAATTTGAATTGGTATGCCTACCGCCTTCTCAAGATACGCGCATTGCCGGATAAAATTAACAAGCGCTAATTGCTCATGATTGAGACTGGAAAAGCTAAGTGGTGTTAGTGGAGGAGGACCAAAAGCTTTTGACTTAATTTTCATAGCTTCACCGACATATTCATAAATATCATTATGAAGATCCTCAGGAATTGTCTTCCATAACTCGTTAATCGTCATAAACCATTCACCTCTACTAAACTTGGCTATGCGTCGCTTTACTATTACCCTGCCTAACACTACGGTGCAGCACCTCACTTTAACGGAGCAACACAAAACCGGACTGGACTATTGCCATACTAAACCTCACTTCACGATACAAGACCATTACCAAACAGCACTCTAGCATCACTTCATCGCACAGTACCCAACCCCACTTTTGCAGCTACTAGGAATGGTTCATTTTTCTTTCTCCTCTCCTATCACCAGCGGTAACGCAAACGGACATGTAAGTGCAATCAATATGACTTTGACTAATTCTGTAATTTCTGTCATTATTCTTTCACCTCGATTACATCCACAAGCTGTTGTGTAATGGCGATTTTCGGCTCGCGGAATCCTTTTGCGATTAAGTCCTTTAAACCATCTTCGACCATGCCGCTTCGGAAGTTCTGCCGAATTTCATCAATCGTAAGACCAGTGTCTTCCGGCGCCATCTCATCCTCGACTTCAAGCAGTGCAATATATCGAATTTTAATCATGGTTTTTTCCAGATTACAGCCGTCTCCCTGATCCCATATGTTAGTTAGTTCCCGAGCGATTTCAGGCTGTTGTAATGCGGAAATAGCCATGTGTATGGCAATTCCGTCATCAATACTCATTACAAAAGGCGTTTCACCTGGAGTATGCACGGCCTTTTTCGCGATTCGTTTCAGCCTGTCGATTACTTCTTCTCTGGTCATCCTTCTATCCTTTCTGCTACCTTTTTCGTCACAGCAAAACAAAAAAGAAGAGGGAGAATATCCCCCTCAACTTTTAGCAGCTACTACGCCAGCCGCCACAGCTTCGTCATACCACTTTTTCCAAGTTTCAATTAATCTAACCATTTCATACCTCCTTGAAATTATGGTTTAATCCATTAAGAGGACGAAATATTTTACGATGTTACTGCATCACCTCTCAATTTATCCTCCATCTCACAAATGAAAGCGATATTACAAGCAAGATGCCAATAATGAGGAAGGCCACTCTCTGCATCTACACCCTGCGGATCATCGAGATACGCAAGAAAATGCCTAAACGCAGCATCACGATATCTTTGTACATCGACAGTCTTCCAGTTTTCAGAATCTCCATACTTCTGATTGCCGTATTCTCTAATCCTGGCGATGTCAAATATAATGCTTCTAGGCACAAGTGTGAGTTTCGCCTTTCCATTATCAGCTTTAGCATCCTGGTCAGCAATGAAATGTAACGGATCAACCTTAGGCATCATTCGCTCCTTCCGCTCTTCTACTTTAGATATTATAGTTCTTCTTCCAACAATAGAAACGTCATATAATCCACTTTTACAAAAAACGATACCTGCACTTACTTCAAAATCAGAATCAGTTTTATTTTCAAAAATGACAGGCTCATCTACATCAATAACTTTTTCATCAGTTCCTATAAATTCTGCCATAACTCTCTTCCTCCGCAGAATAGACACGGTTTAAGTTTCTACATTCTGTTCTTCTTTAGTATTTAACCATTCCTCCAGTATCTTCGAGCACTTCGGGCACAAATCAACAGACTGCCACCCCAGTGCGAAGCCTTCTATTCTACTTATAGAAAACATAGGTAGTATTGTATTTGCTGTTGGATTCGTGTTGATTTTGGCCCCGCACTTATCGCATGTTTTTATAGTCATTTCTTCTCTCCTTTCCTTCCTGATCAGTCAAAGTCTGCATTTTCATCATCCTCCTCATAGGTCCCAACGTTTTTCATAAAATCCGTGTCGGCTTTTTCATCGACACTCATCATGAAGACTTTCACTTTAGGTACGTTATCGATGTTTTTAAGAAAATCCTCAACTGTAAAATATACTTCGTCTGGCTTAAAGCTTCCGAGTTTAGCCATAAACCAGAGCTTAAGTACATCAGGATCGATTAACTCTTTAAATTCCTCATCCATCTCTTACCTCGCCTTAAATCCCATAGGAAGATCACCATAAAACCCATCAAGTTTATCAAGGATTTTCCTAAGGCTGTACTTCATGTTCGTTATCTCAATGCATCCGAACTTTGATTCGCGAAGCTCTTTGACTCGTTCGTTGAATTTGCTGTTCGTGGAAATATAAGCTCTAAAGTCTTTATCCGACCCAGACTTTTCGTAACGTGTTTTAAGCCTCTCTACCCACTCATCTCTTAGATCTTCAACTGGATACATCACAATAACTGGTTCGGAGCAGTGCTTCTCTAAATATTTAATAACCTCAGCATGTGTTGACACAAACACCGTGTTATCCTGCTTTGATAACTCAATCGCCATATCGCAGTAGTACTTTTCCCACAAAAGAGGTCTTACACCATCTTTGCCTGTTCTAAATATACTTGACTCGAGGTCGATTACATTCTCTTCTCTTGCTATTGTCGACTTACCAATCCCGGGAAATCCGCAAATAATCACTCTTATCCTCTCCTTTCATACTTCATGCAAGCCTTGGCGGTCTTCGGTCCAAACAGTCCATCCGCTCTTATTCCGCAAGCTATTTGAGCACGCTTAACCGCTTCAACTGTCTTGGCTCCATAATCACCATCGATTGTAAGGTTTATCTCACTTACCCAAGACACCATCTTCTGAATCTTCTTGATTTCTTTTTTCCAAGAACTTCCAGTAAGTACAAGATAGCCATCTCCTTTTCTGTAGAACCCACGATCCGGGAATACCTTAACTTTTTCACCAGAATATAATGCTGCAATGACCACGTTATCTGGAATTGGAATCGATTTAGCTGATGTAAACCAACTTATGGTCTGCGTTCCAGTCAGCCTATTAAGATCAACATCGCCTTCAATTCCAGGGTACTTTCCATACTCAGTATACTGATGAAGGTCGCATCCTTTATGAGGAGGATAGAAAGGATTGTATTTCGGTTTGTTTTTCCCGTACCGAGATTCCCACCATCCAACTTTTTCAGGATTTAAAGTCAAAATATAATCAATAAGTTTCTTGTATCGCTTATAGTCCTTATGACCAGTGTAGACCATCATCTTAAATGTTCCGCAATGTTTATACATGTACTTAACAGCAGCCATCGCACTATCAAGTGAGTTGTCATTCTCGATGTCAAGAACCCATCCAACAAAGTATTTATCACTAGCCGTATCAGCATCACCAAGAATTCCAAGGTCATTTGTTACTTGTAAAAGATACCTAACCTGATCAATGTGATACTGAATACTACCTTTTTCAATATAAGCGTATAACCAATACGGAATGTTGTGCCCCCTGCAGCCAGCCACAACAGATTTAAGAGTCGGATCGATCCAGTTAGTCCTCTGAGTTGCTTTCATAACAAGAAAAGGAGCGTTAGTTGCAACTTCGCCCCAGTCAATAACTGTTTCATGATGTGAAATATCCGGTATTATTACGTTAGACATATTACGTTATTCCTCTTCCTTTCTTCTAAAACTTCATTAATTTTACCAACAAATTCTTTGGCATTTCCTTCAACTGTGTAATATCCACTATTTGTGAGCCAAATCTTAGCGCATTCGGTAGAGTTCAAAGTAACCGATTCAATGGATACTATCTGATCGATATTAATGAAAATGCTTTCGTTTTTATTACAAATTTCCAAAAATATACTAATCACCTCCTAATCTTCTACTGTAATGTCAAGTCCGATCTCATCACGAACAAGATCCCAGATCGCAGCATGATCCATGCCTGAACTCACGCAATCCCTTGTGATGTCCTGCATTAGTGTTAAGAACTCGCCGCATTCGTAAGCGTCATATCCATAACGTCTATGAAGAGCAAGCGCTGCACATCCGTAATCCCAATCGGTGAATTCGTTCGAGACTTGCATAGAATTTGCTTTTAAAATATCATTGACCTCTTTGTTAACTGCCATCTTCTTAGCAACGGTCTTCCTGGCATTCCATTCAACCATTGCCAGATTAACAGCGCTAAGTAAGCCAGGATCAACTTGTTTTTTCTTTGAAGATTGATACTGCCAGTTTTTTCGCTTTAATTTACTCACGACGGTCTCCTTATTCGGTTTTAAAAGTCGCCACGACGCCACCTTAAACGTTCTGATCCATTTATATCTTCTGTTTTAACAGCCACCATATCGTCAATAAGTTCGATAGTATTGTTAACAGCCCATTGCAAAATGTCATTTGGTAAGTTAATGGTATAGATTGAATCATTACCGCGCCTTGCTTTAGTAGCACATACGATATCGACAATCATCTCAAGTACATCGATCAAATTAACATCTTCAGGACAGCAGGAATTTAAGTGATGCCGCTCTGCTTGAACGTGCATCTTATACCAAGGAAGATCTGTGAAGTCTTCTTTAGTGTTTCCGTCCAAAACATCTCTAAAGTTTGAATAGAATTGCTTTGAATGAAGAATTTTTGTGAAATCATGAGCGGAACCTCTATCCTCAATATCAGAGGCCAACTCTCGCATTACCATCTCAACGTCTCGTATATGCGATTCGTTCGCTTTGCAAAAATCTTCATAAGAAACATTCTTACCTGCAGTTCTGGTATCGCCATTTGGATTTTTTTCAATATAGATTTTTCTATTACTCATAATGTGCTCCTTTCTTCATATAAATTGCCGTTTGATTAATTCAAGCTGACAAAAAAAAACAAAAGACCCCGGAAAATATCATTCCGAGGCCTTTAGCCTTACTTCATGTACTTCTGTTCGAGATCTTCAAGTTTAAAACATCTAGCAACGCGCTTCAAGTCATAAGTAACGTCAGAATACTCGCTAGCCAGCCATGTCATAGCCATAACTCTCAACCAATCTTCACGGTCAACAATAGTAGTCATATCTTCCATTTTCTTCCAGAGATCCACCATCCTCTGACAGTATGAATCATTGTAGAAAATACTTCTATGACTCCTATCCGTAAAGTAGTCTTTTGTTATACCTAAGATATCCTCGCCAATTGTTTCTTCAAACTCTTTCTTGTCTTCAAGCCATCTTTTCGTATAACTCATAGTTCTCTTCCTTTCTAATAGAATATACATTAAGTTTCTATTAAAGAGCCAAAAAGAATTACGAGAAAAAAGAGAGGAGCATAAGCTCCTCACTCCTTAGTACCTGAGCAATCCCATCGTCCGGAGGGCTTCTCCTTTCGAATACCCTCTACTGTAAAGATCATCAAGCTTAAGCTTTTCGCTAGTTCTAAGTGGACGCTTGCTCCAGTAATACTCTCCTAAACGTGGATCCCAATGACGGCACTTCAGATCAATGGTTTCCGCATGCCGCTTATGATTTCTATATGCTACTCTTACAGTAGCTATAGTACCACTCGCAACAATTGGCGCCCATTTTCTAATCTCCGCCTCGTGATCACGATAGAATATCTTAGCCTGATCGCAAGCTTCCATCGTTTTGACTCTAGCTTTAAACTTAGCGTCCTCAATTTTCTCGTTCAGTTTCGTCTTGAATTCTTCGTAAGTCATAAAAACCTCCTTAAAGTTATTACTCCAAGTTCCTATTAGAGGCTAAAATATTTCTACGAATTTACTTTCCGGTATTAGGCTGGCCTTTCCTAAAATACTCCTCCCTTCAATACTCGTACCATCCTTCGACCGGATAGTTCGGATAAATATACGGCTTATCTTTAACGCCCATATCGATGTATAAGACGTCTTCCTTATACTCAGCTTCATAGACCCTTGTTACAAACATCGGGATTCCATCTTCCCTTGATTCGCAATGACAGCATCCACAGCAGTCCGGATCAACCCAACCGTAAATCCATCCAAAATGCGATTCTGAGATTCCAAGCATATTATAGAGATCGTTCAGGCTTAGATTTTCTCCGTTTTTGTATCGTTCCGAAAACTCGTTGATAACTCTTACGACCTCATCTTCTTCCGATCTAAACCACCTGCCAGAATATCCCTCATAGCAAAGAAGCTTTCCCTTACCTGTTTCTTCAGCATAGATCTGAATATACTCCTTAGAAGGCGTCCGTAGTTTTAGAGACTGCTTTAACTCGTTCAGTGCATCCTCGCCATACTTCCTTCTAACAGCATCCTCAAGCTGATCTCTGTTTGCTACAAGCATTGCCACAGAAGCCGATAAAGCTGCTATCTGCTTGTTTGAAATATACTGGCTTCCGACGATTGAGGCGATTGTAAGAAGCCCAATGATACCACTAGGAATATAGCATTTCCAAGTAAGCTTCATTCGCTCTTTAAAAGGAATCGGAACCCATTCTTTTTCTTCTGGATCCTCTTCTTCCACCGCATCTGGCAGTATTTCAACGGCATAGTAATCGGATAAGATCTCATCAGCCCTCATCTGACCTCTTGCCGCAAGTACTGCAGTTCCAAAAACACCAGCTACAGAAGCCACAGTGAGGATTGACGTCTTATTATTCTTTAGAAATATACCTACCTTATTCAACTCTCATCCTCCTTCGTGTCGCACCAACGTCTAAACAGTGAATGGAATTTGCTTCCATGAATCTTCTTCATATACGCCATAGCAAGCCCAGTCCATTTGTCAAACTTCTCTCCAGGCTTAACTTTAACAACGGTCTTAGTTCCGTCTTTCCAGAAGACGATTGTCGCCGGATCATTAAATATAACTTTTTCAATTTCCGTGATCGAAGGCATCACATATAGACCGTTAAGTGTGACTGTAAACTCATTTGTGTTATTTGTAGGCATAATATTCTCCTTTTCTTTAATAGCCGAAAGACCGTAAATGCCGTTGACTTCCTGCTTAATTTTGTATTCAATATCTCTTTTTGCACGTACTGCCATGTCACATATCCAACCTTCAAGACCAAAACATACCGTATTGATAGTGTGAAGGTTTTCCTCATATGAAGTGAGGAAACCCGATTTCGTAAAGCACAGTTCGAAACACGGATATATGTCGACTGACATCACCGATTTGAATGAAATATTATCAAACCAATAGTATAAGGACTTCGGAATAGCCTTTCTTATTGCGGCATTCACATCCATACCTAGCATTCTTAAAAATTGATCGTTACGTGTTTTTACGAAGTCCCGTAAGTTAAGGTTAGAGGTTCTAAAGGTTCCAGAAGTGTTAGTAGCAACCTCCCATCTATTAAACTCATAGTCGAACAAATCGTCGCTTATCATATTAAATGTTCCTTTCTTTTTCTTCGCTTAACCTATCGTCCCACATATCGCATACCGATTCATGAGAGCACGAAGCACCCCATATAACTACTGTATTCCCATAGAAATCTTTAGCATAGCGTTCATTAAGACTAAGATCCGCATGCCCGCAATTCTTACATTTACCGGTAAACTTAAGAACGACCCCCATACCGTGACTCCTTTCCACATCTTAATTCCCAGTCAGTCTCTGAACGATAGACAAAAATATAAGCAGGTGCTGATCTTTCAAGCGTCCTGCTTATTACAATTCCATCCCGATTCCTGTTAACAGAGTAACTCCATCCATGCCAATCTTTAATAAGATCCGGAAAGAGTCTCTTAAAATGCTCGATCTGCTGCTTTCCCTTCATTGTTAAGTCGCTCACTTTAATGGTCCTCCTTTCCGATACTGAGCGGGAAGTGGCATCCATGCAATTGCATCTTCGAGGTTGAACCATCTTCCTGGCGGGAAGAAATGATCCAAAGCATCTTCTTTGTACCGTTCCACGCTCATATTCACGCCGTCTGTAAACAGACACCATTTCCCGTCTTCCGGCATCCTTTCGGAACATGGAAATGGTATCCACAACTGTTCTGACTGTGCAGAATGAAAATATTTTTCAAGAAGTGCTGTGTCTATTATGCTAAGACCCCGCTTACGGCAGTACTCCTTAACCGCCTCATGGGACGGTTCTTCTGGAGGTGCGGGTGGCACGGTTTCAATCGCAAGCCTGTCTAAATCATACTGATTTGCACAACCCAACTCGTAATCACCGCCTGTCCATAAATGCGGTCTTTCACCATGAGCCTCTATCGCGTCTTGCCTGCTGATGCAATCGGTATCCGACACGTGCTCAATCCGTTCCTTTCCCTTCATTGTTAAGTCGTTCACTGTAATAGTCCTCCTTCTCCCAATACAGTTCTTTTATTACTTCGCCCTCAGTGTTGTAGACCCGGTCCACTTCAAAGCGATCAAAATCCAATTCTGGATACTTGCTTGGCTTGTACTTAGCATGGTTTACGTCAGTTGTATGAGTACATGTCGACAGATTTAACGGATTCCCAAGAAAACATCCATAGGGATTTTTACAAGCCTTTCCGTCACAAATATACGCTACGGTCTTATGTATCTCACCTGTCATCTATTTTATGCTCCTTATCATAATATTCTTCTTTAACACCGTACACATGTCTATCCGGATAAAAGCGTTCGGCTATAATATAATAGTCAGTTGTCTTATCCTTAACAAAGCTACAAACCAATAGAGTGTCGTCGTAATCAACCAAGAATATAAGTTTCTTGATTAGCCACCATAAGAATTTCTTCATCTGTGGCATCTCCTTTTTGTTTTCCAGAGCTTTAGAGTGAAGAGTACAAGATCATCGTAGTCGACAGCTACACCAACGTTTCCGAGATGATGCTCGCCATATGTGCAAGGATCGTACGACTGAAGCCAACCTTTCTTATGCCATAAAACAACCTTGTGCTCGTATGCTCCAGCTTTTTCGGTTTTTATGTATTCTGTCGAATTTCTGCACTGATTAACATTCCATCCACGTCGTGTTAAAGCAAAATCGAAAAAGTCATTTACGCCCGTATCACTATGTTCACGGCTTTGAATCCTTCTCCAATTTAAATAATCAAGAAGTAACATTAATCTCGTTCTCCCTTTCCATTTTAGCAATGAAGCTAAGCACCTCATCATACGTGTTAAGCGCTCTAATATGAGCTAGTCTCTGGGCTGGATCTATTTCATCAGCGATCTGAAGAGCTACAAATGATCTTCTTCTCTCGCACATTTCCTTTATTCTTATCACGTCTTTACTCAGGCTCATCTAATTCCTCCTCGTAACGATAGTAGAAGGCCGAGAGCAGCGCTCCGATTACTAGAAGAATAAACCCCATAAATATACATCTTACTGTAAACTCGCCTTCAACTACCGAGAATAAAATAAAAACCGTGAAAGCAATTGCTCCCACGGTGTATGGAATAATCTCTTCGCAGATGAAGTTTCGAATCAGGATCCAGATACTTTCAACCTTAAGGCCAACGTCATTAATCATATCCAAAATATACTACCTCCTGCTCTTCTTCTCTTCCCTGAGCTCGTACTTCTCAGGTCTTCTAGAGTCTTCCCTTGCAGTTATAGATACACAACTCCTGCACGGCTCCTCTTCTTCTGAAACGTTCTCGTGCTTGCATCTGCAGCAGTACTCATCAAATTCTACTATTCTAAGCATTCTTACGACTCCTTACTTAATTCAATAATCTTCTCGGTTATCTGCCCACGGTAATAAGAGTTCGTCATTGAATCTCCAATCTCCTGAAGGGCTTTAAGCGCATACAAATATCCTTCGTCATTCTCTTCAACGAGATCAACAATCTTTTCTGCGTAGTCGATCTTGTAATAATCAGAAGCTTTTAAAGCAACTGCAAGTATTGCTTTAACGGCAACGTCTGTCGTGTTGCTGGCATTAAAGACTACATTTGACTGATAGCCATTTACAGTCGGAGCAATACGTCCTTCGTAAGTACGTCTGATTTTATTAATGGCCTCAAGAGTAGCCTCGTTAATTCCAACAAGCATCTTGTCTCTTGCCGCTGCTACAGCTTCCTCCCTGACTTCCGACGGATCAATATCACCTACTCTCTTAAGAAGGTCTTTCGTGAGATCTTTCTGCATCTCTTTCCATGTCGACTCTACGGTGTTATCGATCTTTGCGTTCCAGTGCTTAATGCAACTGTTGCATGCCATCTCTGCTTGCCTTTTAACCTCGGTATCAGCTTTCTGCTTTACCGCTTTATTCACAGACTCCTCAATCATGGAATCATGAATATGGCTTGCGATCTCATCAGAGAGTTTATCAGTACCGTCAACGATCATACCGCCAAATCTGTTAACGGTATTTTCGCATTTGCTTACCATGTCACTCGCCTTCTTCGAGACATGCACCGCGTATCCAAGAGTTCCTGCAGAGAGAAGAGAAAGGCCAGCCAATGCGATGTTTTTCATAGTGTTCGCGTTCATGTTAATGTTCAGGTTCATAAGTTTGCTCCTTTCAAGAAAAAAATATAAAGTTTAAGAAAAGAAGATGAGGACAATTAATCCCCATCTTCAAAAAACACATGTTCGAGTCTATTAATGCTTACGCCGCTTTCAAACAGCTCATCGTCACCGTCAAAATGGATCACTGCACAGGGCTCTCTGGTAATGGATCCATAAAACCCCTTTATAGTTCCTTTTTTACCGTTGAACCTTATTCTAGATCCGACTTTAAAATCTTCAATTCCGATGTGATCTGCCATACAACGTACTCCTTTCTAGAAATCAAATAATATGTTCTATTAAGGAACTAATATTTTTACGACTCTTATCCGATTTGATGTAGACAGTCGTCTAAGTCGCCTTTCGATACTTTAAGCGGAAACACGCTATCGTTGACGATTCCCATCCTTCTCATGCCAAGTGTGGTTCCATCAAAACATTCTTTATCAGTGTGTTCTGCGATATCACATAGTTCTTCGATTTCATCAGTCCGGCCCATAATATACAGATTATAGAGACCAAATGCCAACGATCCTACAGTTGCAATCACCTGTGCTGGTTTCGAGTTAAAGATGTTTTTGAGATACATAGAGTTGCTCCTTTCAAGAAAAAAAATAAGAGTAGAATTGGACGGTTAGATTACCCCATTGCTTTTGCAACGTCTTCGTCTGCTTTCGCAGTGTAACCAGCTAACCCTCTTATATGCAAGCCGCCAGTCTTGCAAGGCCACTTCCCAAGCAATTGCTTGATGTCTACTCTTCATTTAGGCCTCAAAAAATTTTACGAATTGGATGTGCTCGGTTTAGAAATATCCTGATCCAGCAGATCCTGCATACATACCCATCTAACCGTTTTGTTAGACGCAGATGCACAGTTGCTACAAACTCCGGTGCAAGTACTATTCGGATCATTACATTTATACATTAACAGCGGAACTCCGTATATGCAGTCGTTGCAATTTTTATTGCATGTCATCAGGATTCTCCTCAACCTCTACATTCTCATCTTCCTTCTCCATCTCCTCATCAAGTTTCGTGTTAATACGATATAAAATATACTCGACCCTCTTTCTGGTCTTATCGCTGAAGATGATTCGATCTTTTCTCTTATCGTACCACTTAAAAATCTCATAAAGATCACCGGACCGGAAACTAAAACTCCACCAGTCGCAGATCATCTCGACGATGTACGGGTCTGGCATATCCAGCGCTTTATATGGCTTATCACCAGTCGGATCGCCCTCAAACAAGATCCAGTGCTGCCAATGATGAGGGTTTGCATGAATATGGTGAAGCCACGCCTGATCGAATTTCTTCTTGGCTTCATAAGATTTGTTTCCGTAGAAATAGTTATCATATGCATCGTACTCCTCGGTTAAATATTTACTCTCATCATGCTCAAAGCATGTATTCCACTTGTACGATCCTGCAAATTCAGGAAGTAGAATATCCGGCAGCTTTTCCTCAATCCAACTAAACGCAGATGCAACAGCTGCCTTGTGCTCTGCTATATAAGTGTCATATGCGTTACTCATATTATCTCCTTCTCTTCTTATATGAATCCCGATGATTGTACTCGAAATCGACTTTTTCAGGAATTTCCCATCCAGAAATATCATCGATGTCGGCTTCGAGTCTTTTCATTTTACGGATCCTCATCATCTTAGACCTAATCAAGTTCATATACATTCCGTCCGTCCAACATCTTGTATCATTGCCTCTTGTTCTGACAGTATTCCATTCGCGTCTTGCTTCTGTGAACTGCTTATCAAGAGGCCTTTCGTCGATTTCTAAATGAATCATCTTTCTCTTTATAGCTCTCCTTTATAAGCTAAATCACAAATATACTCAGTTGCATCGCCCCAACTCATGTCATGGTCTCCGTTTACCAGTTCCTCTACTCTGTCGACAAGCATCTCATACTCATATCCGGTATCGATCGCCGTTTCATGCAGATCGATTGACAAGTCTCTCATTTTAACCATCACTTTCACCTCGAATTTCTTTAATGTAAGGAAGAGAGTTAAGAATATCAACGAAGGTGTTCCACTCGTCAAGTTTGTGACCGGTTCTCTGATTGATCATAGACATGACGTTTTCATAGTTCATAGTTACTGTACGTCTCTGATTGTATGAGCTCGGAAGCAATTGAATCATCTGCCACCATGCGGCTTTAGACTTCTTTTCTTTTTCTATATACATATTCCTCGCCACATTTAGAAATTTGATTGTGACTTCCAGACAGTCATTAATGGCGCTATCTGTCAACTCTTCATGGCTGAAGTCATCCAGAGTAAATTCTTTTGCGTGAATCTTATGCATTGTAGAGCAAGAATTAGCAACCGTGCCAACCTTATAGGTATCAAACTCCTTCCACCAGTACAGTGGCGCCGTAATATCCATACTGACAAATATCTGTCTAAGATACTTCCGATGCTCTGTACCCGCTTTATAAAGTCTACGCATAAGGTCTAAATCATTTTTACCAATTTTGATATTCAAATTATATTTATCGTTCCATTCCCAATATTTATCCTGCATTGGATCATCCGGAGCAAAATTTTCAACCACATTGAACGCCACACTACTATCACTCTTACTGTGGCTATTCATAGGATTTCGCATACCTCTGATAGCATGCTCAAAACCCCAGACGTCAATGTTTTCTACTTTAATCATTTACAGACCTCTTCTAATAATTCTTTTCCTCTTTTAGAACGTGCGAGTTTTTCAGCCATAACAACTGCGGCATTTTCAATAATTTCATCTCTATGCGCTTCAAGAAATTTATCAATCTGCGCTTCGACTAAAACTCTCATGCCATCAGAAACTCTATCACCATAATACTTTTTTGCATTATCAGTTAACGTTTTCTTAACATAATCATTTATCATATTAAGAACTTTACCTTCATAATCTCGCTGAAGAACTTCTTCCATTTTCTGCTCATCAACCTGTAACGGGATATTAATAATCATCTTAAATGTCTCCCTTCTTAAGCGAGTTCTTTCTCGCCATGTCACAAATATAATTAATAGCTTCGATGAGATTTCCGCTCACATTATTGTATCGATCGAGAATCTCTTTCTTAAGAAACTCCTCGCTATAGCCAGTCTCCTTGACAATCCCATCAAGGTTCAAGTTCATGTCACCGATTGTAACCATATTAGTTACCTCCTTTATTATTTCCAAACGCAGCAAACGCTTCTCTATAAACTTCGATCTTTGCCTGACAGATCTCAAGCATCTGACGAAGAACAATCACATCGTCCGATTCCGTCTTAACTTCGACTGGAACTTCTTTCTCAACGACCTTTTCGACAACTTTCTCGACTTCAACCGTAGTGCCCTCGATCTTAAGATACTCTGCAAGTTTGTCCTTGACGTTCTTAAGAGGCGTAGCAAGAACTTCATTACTGGCCGATAGGAATCTAATCGGAACTGTGGACAGTCTTGAAATATCAATAAAATAGTCCTTAAACAAACTGCCAACCTTCAACGAATAAGGACTGTCAGATGCTCCTGTCCAAGCTTCACAAAGCCTAAAACCAGTGGCGTTATCCCCATATGAATTAAGAACAAGGAAATCGTATGTGTCGCCGTTTGCAGTTCTATGCTCGACAATAGATCCGGGAGCAAGGTTTAAGTTCATTTTATCGACCTCCCTTATTGCAGCTGAAGCAGTCGGATCAGAATATCCTTCCGAATTCTTACCCTTTGAGAAATTAGTGTCTGACTTGTCCTTAAGTTTTTCTGCCCTATCAATATAAAAGTAGGTAACCCCTTTTGTGTTACCTGACTTTCTGATGATGCCTTTATCGATTAGAGCGTTAGCATCGTTCTGAAGAAGCTCTTTTGAATTCCAAAGAGGAACAATATCTTTCTTCATCACACCTTTCTCTCCCGCATCCTTAACGATAGAAAGAAGGGTTGCCTGCCTGTCGAAACGATTCATTCCGGAAGAGTCGGTTCTTGTGTCAAGAATCACATCGCATCCACTTTTCTCATACTCTTTAACAAGATCATCCATAATTTTGCTCATATGTAAGCCCCTTTCATTTAATTAGTCAATTGTCAAATATACTTACTCAGTTTCTTCGGAATGCGTCTCTGCGTACCTTTCTTTTCTGGATCTCGCCCTCCTACAACAGACACAGCGCTTCGGCGGATCAAGTTTCTTTCCTTCATACCATTCCATGTCTTTCTTCGTGACTATGAAATATAATCCGCACTCTCTGCATCTAACTACTGATACGTTACCTTCTGCATGCTGAATATTCGCGTTCCAGCACATCAGATTTGCCATCTGGGCGTTGTTTACGCAGATAGAAGTAAGTCCATCGTTTTCACCTACGAGATTGCTCTTACCCGAGGAGTCTTCCTCATTAACATTCGCCACAGTAAACAGCTTTTCCTCATCGTTCCAATTAAGCTTGTACATTTGGTTGCTCCTTTCATTATTTGAAATATAAAAAAAGAGCTTCGAACTGAAGCCCTTTTTCCTTCTTTGTAATTGATCTAAATTTTTATTGCTCATTGTTTTACAATCTTCTTCCACATACAGGACAATAGTTCATTACTATTTCCTGCCTGAAGTTTTTAAGAGATACGAAATGATCCCTGGCGAACCATACCTCTGCATGAGGAGCCGAGACTGTGCCCTCTCCAGAAGCTATCCAAAGTTCCACATCGAGACTTGTGTCGCCAAACGGAATTTGAATCATACCAAATTTTTCCATGTCGTCATCATCACAGCAATAAACGCATTTCTTCTGATCGCTCATCTTTGCCTCCTCATTCGTCTAAGTTTACTTTCATAGCTACTTCGAAAATATCATTGCAATCGTCGATGTCATCATCAATGATCAGCCCCTTTTCACGAAGCATCTCTTTATACTCGCTAGCGAAATTACACTCTTGAGAAACCGGACAGACCGCGCATGTATAGTCTTCTCCGTACTGTTCGTCAACCATGTCTCTGAACAGTTCAAATTCAGATACCTTCTTACACTGCTTCCCTCTCGCTTCGAGTTTGATTAATGTTTTTGCATCCATTTCATGAACTCCTTTCTTTCTAAGAAACATGTCATAATCAATCTTTGAAATCTTGTATCCGGTTTTCTTTGCCGTGATGCTAGCTCTAATCTTGCCAGATCGTATCCAACGTCTAACCGTTTCATGGTCAACGTTTAACATTATCGATACATCCCTGACAGTATACCATTCTTCCATTTCATAAGCTCCTTTCATTGTGCTCGTCTATTAATAGCTCCATGACCATGACTTTATTCGTATCTTGAATCGAGGAAATATACTGTTCAAACGCAACCCTAAGGGCAATGTATTGAGCTTTTGTCATTCTTGTTCGATGCGATTCCATGTTTGATATAGATTGTTTTGTCAAACCGATCCAAGAACCAACATTTTCAAGTGTTTTCCCCGCAACACTTCGAATTGTTCTCAAATTCTTTTGAAAATATGCTATGTCTTCATTGGTGATTTTAGTAACGTCTTTCATAAGCTCCTTTCATTATTTGAAATATACTAGAAGAAAAAAGAAAAGAGAAAAGAGCCCTAATTTAGGGCTACTTCTCCAGATAAGAAATAGTTACTGAAACAAAGGACGATCAACAAGTTCGTTTAACGGAACCTCAACGACACGTATACTGAAATCCACATTTATGCCTTCTTCATCATCGTATGCCTCGAAAAACAGATCTCCATTATCTAACCAATTTGATTTCAAATCTAAAAGACCTAATTCCTCTCGCTCAACAACCGAAATCTCTTCAGCGCGTTTAGAGTAAAACTTTTCAAAATCGAACTCTTTGCATGCTCGCATTGCGTCATCTGCGTTTTCAAAGACTCCAAGCAAAAACGACTCCTCGCCCAAATCGTCAAGACCTAAAATTCCAGTAATACAATAAACGTTTCCCATTTCATTTGCTCCTTTCATTTAAGAAATATACTAGAAGAAAAAAGAAGAGAGGACTATTCGTCCTCATCCTCTTCGTCTTCAGAATCCTCCTTTTTAAAGATCTGAATTGCCTTATCTCCGATCTTGCAAACGACCCACAGTCCGCCGACAGCTCCGACGAACATCGCTCCTGTGTAAGTGCCGAGTCTAAAACCCGCCACCATCATAGTACCGACGTTGTTCAGTTCTGCTGCTACAGCTTTTCCTACGTTCATTGCCAGACCCTTCATAATAAGTTCCTCCTTTACTTTATATAGGTCTTCTGTTTCATTAAGGCGTCAGAAATTTTTACGATTATTTCTTAATGTCTTCACAAAGAACCATTGGAACGTTTCCGCCAAGTGCATCCGTAACCTGACAAAAACCGTAATCATTAATGCAAGTAACAATATCGTGAATCGTCACATTTTCAGCATTATTGAGATCGTCAATAAGCCTATTGATTGTGTTTGCCGAATGTAAAGAGCCCAACTTAATTCCTCTTACATACCCGAAAATAAGTCCAACTCCGAGACACGCTACTCCGACCTTAACTGTTGTTTTATTCTTATCCCACCAAGCCGATACTTTCTTTTTAAGTTCCATTTCATAAGCTCCTTTCATTTTAAGAAATATACTATTCAAATAGCATACGAACAGCTTCGATATCTATAGGTGCATCGATAACGCTTTCTTCCACGAAAAAGTCGAAACTGACGCGGTAATCTGGGAAACCCACATATCGCCAATCTAGTCTTTCCTTAGTTTCTATTCCATTTTTGTAAATATACTCAGGGACAAGGCTTGACGGAGCAACACCCCTGATTGCTTCGATCGCTTGTTCCAAGCTAGAATATGATCCAACGATAAAGTAGCCGCTCAAATTGTCATTAAGATCCTCTACAGGAATGTCATATGAGCATTTAACCAAATATACTTTTTCAGGTCCATCAACTTTAAGATAACCGACGCTGCAGCCCAACGATTCCGCAAGCTTATCATAGACTTCCTGTTTTCTAGGGCGTACATTTTTCAGCTCATAATTGACATACGCTCGTCTAGAAATTCCTATAGACTTAGCGATCTCTGCCTGAGTCAGTCTTTGTTTAAGTCTAAGAATTTTAAGTTTCTTACCAAATTCCATTTCATAAACCCCTTTCATTTTAAGATTATAATAAGAAATCATTATCAGGATAATAAATGACGTCGGTATTTATCTCGTCGATTCTGACGATGTATGTCCAAGTGGATCTTCCCCAATCGGTAGCTTCAACGATTCGCTCTGTCCAGCTATCCCCACTGTTAATTTTATCATCGTTAATTCTTTCCATTTCACAAGGCCATGATTTTGTGAAGCTGTTAACGTCGAGATTTTTAACAGCTTCAATCGCTTCGTCCAGATTGTGAAATACTCCTAAAAATTTTTGCGCATGAAAATAATCTTCATAATGCCCATCGTTCTCTACAAAACATTCGACTTTGTACATAGTGGCCATTTCATAAGCTCCTTTCATTATTTGAAATATGCTAAAAGAAAAAAGAAAAGAGCCCTAAAATTAGGACTCTGCCAACTGCGCGACCAGCGCCGGGCGAGTGCTTACGCCCAGAAGTACCAGTCGAGGACCACGTCCCCGGACCGATTGTAGTCGCGTACAATCATGTCCGGAGTATAGTTCTCGTCATAGTGCTCCTTGACGTCTACAAAATCGCCAGTGACCTGGTCAACGTAAGTTATGTTAATTACTCCCATTTCATTTACTCCTTTCTTTTTGTTTCATTAAGGCATCAAAAATTTTTACGAGACAAAAAAAAAAGAGAAGCCTAGATCGCTTCTAACGATCGTCTCTTGAATTTAGACAAAGTCCAACTCAAGCGTTCTCCAGTTAAACTATTATCGGGGTTGGGCCTCTTCGGCCTCGCCATCTACGCTATTCCCCGTCAGCTTCTCATTAAAGCATGAAAATTTTTTACGACTTTCATAAAAGAAAAACCCCGGACAAGAATCGTTATCCGAGGTGCATTCATTGTACTTTTCTGAATTATCGTTCACACAAATATACTCATCTTCGATCTCAAGATGGTATAGGCAGTCTTTACATGTTTTCATCCGCTTCCGATTCCTCCAAAATACGATCAATCGTATCTGCTAAATGGTTAAAGTTCTTTCTATCGATCCCGTCTTTAGAAATTAAAAACCCTTCATTAAATTTTTCCTGCAAGAATTTTCTTATAACTCTAACTCCTGAAATATACACAAAAGATCCAACAGCATTCCCGCTCAACTGATAACGCAGACCGTCATACCCTTCGATTTTAATAAGCCCGATCTTTTCAAGAAAATATACCAATTTCCTCTGCTTGTCATTAACCACCACGATTGTTGTATTCTCGTTCCTCATACATTACCTCTTTATAGTCTTCAACAAATGCTTTAAAATGAATCAGATCATTTCTCATCTGGTTCATAAGGACTGTTTTTTCAAGTTTACCATATCCAGCAGGCATGTCAATTTGTTTCAGATAAGGCCTTATCTGAGTATAAATCCTAATTCTTTCATCTTCATTCATGTCATAAACTCCTCTTCGTTAATCGGAAATATACTTAGAAAAAAGAAAAGAATCATAGGACTGAATTCTTTTTTCTCTTCAATCCTATGATCCCTAAAACCTACCGATGTTCGAACCCATTCGCGAGCAGATACCTCTGCTGGGAAAGATCCTTAGCATCAACAATGATACTATCATTCGTGACCTCAAACTGATCATTATCGACATCATAGCCGCTAACGATCATCCTTGCCATCAGCATCGTAGTATCATCATCTGTTACTCTAAGCTTCTTTTCCATCTTCATTGTATTGTCCTCCTTATATGGAAACGTTCATTTTAGTTTCTATTAAAGGACAAGAAATTTTTACGATTGGCTGTTTTCGTCTGAAATATCAGCTATGTCTTCACGAAGAACGTTAAACTTCTCGTTCTCGAACTTTGCTTTAAGCTCGAGATTACGACTAATCAACCGATCTACTGTATTCACTCCTTTCTGCGCGCTGACTGCATTTTCAAGCGCCTCAGTTACGGCCTCTTCATACTCAGACTTAAGGTTCCTAAGCCTCTTAAGATTTTCATCAAGCAACTTGATCTTCTCTTCGTACATGAATGCTCCTTTCAAAATATCACTTCAATGCCTATCTCATATAGTTCAATAGGAAAAAGAAGAGAGGACCGATTAAGTCCTCCCATCTTAGATCACTTCTTCTTTTCTCTTTCTTTGAGTTTCTTTTCGACCGCATCGTCGATCTGCTTTTCCTGCAGCTTACTCGGGATGATAAAACTCCCGATAGCACACACTACTCCGCCGATCATCAGTAATACTGTAGACATATAAAACCTCCTTGAATTTGAAATTTACTGTGTTCTATTAAGACATCAAAAATAATTACGAATCCAGAACCTCAATCACATCCGGGTTCCATACGACAATTGAGTCGACATCCCATGAGTAAAACAGATTCGTATCATGAAGCTCGCACCAGTTCTCACTCAGATGTACCTCCATCGCATCGAATTCAGAGTAGATTCTGTTAAGATCCAATTTGCATCCGAAAAAGTGTGGATTAAGAGTGGTAAAAGGCTCGACGTCTCTTAAGTGTCTAACATGAAGGACCCTCGCTCCGTCTTTTAACTTAAATCTAAAATTCATAGCGAGCTGCTCTTCACTTCTAAAATCTTCAGCTTCACACCACTCTCTCCATCCCCAGTCAGTGTCTTCAGGAGATGCCCAAAGACCGGATGGCTTATCCCATCTGTCGAATTCCTTGACTATAAGTTCAGGCTTAAACACATCGCTCCCACAATGAATATACACACCTTCCATTTCATACCTCCATTTAGTACTTACAACTACCCTCGATAACAAAAAAAAGAGAAAAGACCCCTAAGATTTTCTCTTAAGGGCCTTTCACCTCAACTCTCGTCAGTCACCTCCAAGATCGATTCTCCGATCCATCCGCCGAACTTCTCGCCGATCCAACCTCCGATTACCGTTTCCAGTGTCAGGAAACCGATAAATGCGAAGATCTTACCAACAAGTACCATTTTAGCTTTTGTAATCATAATTATCCTCCTAAAAGTATGATCTTCCAATTTGTTTCATTAAGGGCATAAAAAAAATTACGAATTATTTGAGCAATTTTGTGATTAATAGCTCAAGCTCTCTTCTTTCTATCTCTCCATTAAGACCAACATAAACTTTGTACTTTCCGTTATCTGTTGACTCGATTTCGAACGTAGTAAGTTCCGTTGTAATGTCACAGCCGGTTGCTTTTTTGAGCTTTTTGTTTATAAATTTGCATATAAGCCGTTTTAAAAATATACTTCTAATCCTCAATTCGTCCATTACTGCTCCTTTCATAAAAAAAAAGAAAGAGCCCCTTATTCAGGGGTGTCTTCCTCTTTGCTAGTTCCTACAAAATCGCTTATAAGTGAACTAAATCCTCCACTTATTGTGTATGAGATCCCGTCAAAATGCCCACAGATAGCCTGCTGCAATGCGACGTCTAATATCGCTATAACGCCAATTGCGAATAGTATAGCTTTAAGTATCGCCATCACTGCAAACAGCCAAACTGCATATACTCTGTATAAACCTCTCTTAATAAGTTCCATATAGCTGCCCCCTTTAAGCTTTTTGCTATTAAAGAAAGATAAAAATATACGAAAAGAAAGAGAGGCCGAAGCTTCCCTTTCGGTTACTTCTACCTCCTCCCTAGCCTAGCCATTACGATCCTCGCAAGAATAATTGCTGCTGCAATTACAACAATAGGTACAATGAATTCAAGTATAACTCCGAGTACGATCAGTACTACAGAAATTATCCCTGCAACAATTGCTGCCAAAATAGTTGTTATTACTGCTAACATATTTCTACCTCCGTAAAATAATGTTCTATGTGCTATTAAAGAGGCAAAAATTTTTACGAAAAGAAAAAAGGGAGAGGAGCCGATCTCATTTCGGTCTCCAATCCCGATCTCCATTTAGTCTCGTTTATTCCTCCTTTCATCGTGTAAAATTATTAGAATTCCGATCACAATAATGATTAACCCGATCTCCATAAAGTTACCTCCTTTAATTTGAAATATGCCGACTATATACTTCCATCTAATGGGCGAAAAAAAATACGAATGACAAAAAAAAAGAGGAACCGGAACTTTTACGTTCCGATCCCAAAGTCGATCCTACAAGTTACAATCAGAATTTCCATTTCGGAATAAACCCGAGAATCTTGGAAGTTACCGCTCCAACCTCTTCGATTTCTCCGATTCGCTTAGATAGCACAAGTGTCACGACTCCCCCGATCGCACTGCTTCCCAGTTTTCCGATCATATCTCTGCGAGATTTCTTCTCCTCAGCCAGATTCCGATTGTTTGCATTAACATCATCGGATTCCGCCCTAAAAGAATCCACCGCCGCATCGTTTAACATCTTAAACTGCTTAACAAGCGATTCTCGAGTTTCCGGATCCTTCTCCGTCCTAAGCTCCTCTAAGATCTCTCTCATACGTTCCTGTAACTCAGCACTACCCATAAGTATTTCCTCCTTAGAAATGTGCTTGTATACTTGTTTCTTCATTAGACCCCCAAAAATTTTTACGGATTTTCTACCGTGTTGATGACTGTTAAATATACGTGTCTCTTAGACGGAATCTCATCCAGTGGAATGTGAAACTCCATCAGGTAACGATCCCTTGCCGGATCCGATACGTCGACTTTAAGCACTCCGTCCGGTTTTCTCTTCGTAATGAAAATCCCGAACAAAATGCCAAAAAAGGCGCATCCGAAATATCCAGCAATAACAATAAGATCCATACTTTTTCTCCTTTCTAAAAGTTTTACAAAAATCCCATTAGGGGAAATTTTGGCAAAAAAAAAAAATAAACAAAAAGAAAAAGAGCGAATCGTTGGTTCTGATTTTTTTATCCGTCATTAAACGTCGCTAAGATCGTCTAACACCGATTTCATCAATCAGTTTCATCAACTCTACTCTTTCTATTAAAGGACAGGAATTATTTACGAATACCCTTTTCTCTCACTAAGGAGCCAGAAGAACTTAGCTCTAAGATCATCGAACTCGCCCTTACTCAAAGTCACTCCTAACTGAGAGAAGCTAACATCTTCGGTTACAGATCTTAAAATATATATACCATACTTCTTGTCTGTATCCACAGCCGTCGTCTCGATCAGCCGGATGCCATTTATTAAATTAGTAAGTTCTGTTGCAGTATCACCGACGGGATCCTCGCCGTCAGCAAACACCAATCCACTTAGTCTCCTAACACGATCTCTCATCTCGTAATACTGCAAACAGAAATGCTTCAGCTCTCTGTATCTGTGCGCGGACAACTGATAATTATTTGTTGCCATCCCACAAATATCCTGTTTCTTCATACAGTTTTTTCGGGGAAATGTAGAAGTTGATTCGGCCAAGACGAGAGTCCATCTTATCAACCTCTGTGATCTTATCGCCATCTCTTGTAGCTACACCTATCGGCAGCCAACCAGCAATGATACCGGCTCTAACCCAGGTGGCGTCTTTACCATAGACTTTAGCTGCTACTTGAACTGGAACAGAACCAATTGGAAAACTTACTTCTAACATTAAAATATACCTCCTAACTTAGCCTTAGGAGATTGTTGACGGATGATTTGATATAGACTATAATAAATCTGCTACGATTTTACCCTATATAAGCCTTACGAACAATCTCCATCTGGCTTGGTAAGGATTATATGGGGTTTGTTTTTTCTTGTCAATACTATCAAAAATATACGTTCTGCTAGTATCCACAACAAAAAGCAACAACCGACTTCTTTACTCGTCTAGTTTCAATTAAGTACTATTAAAAAATTTAGGAGGAAAAATGCTGATAAAATGTATTGAATGTGGCGGAACAGTATCCGATAAAGCCGCTTTTTGTCCGCACTGTGGTTTCACTAAAGAAGAACCGATCATTAAGCCTGTAAAACCAAAGCCAAATAAAAGAATGCGACTTCCAAATGGTTTCGGACAAATATCATTGATTAAGAACCAAAACTTAAGGAACCCATACCGAGTTATGGTTCCAGACGGAAAGACCGAAACGGGAAGGCCAAAAGCTAAGCTCCTTAAGCCAACTGCGTACTTTAAAACGTATAACGAAGCGTATGCAGCACTAACAGAGTACTGGAAGGATCCCCATCTTAGGCCTGACATAACTGCTGAGGAGCTTCATGAGAAATGGACAGAGGCGGCACTTAAAGACGTTCCAAGACATGCAAAATATACCAGAAGCGAGTGGCCTTGGCGTTACTGCGTATCGGCTTACAATGTAAAAGTTCGCGACATCAGAATCTACCATATAAAAGCCTGTATGGACGGTGAAGGATCCGGAGAAATTCCAACAGCAAGCGCTAAAGGCCAAATAAAGACCATGTGGAACCAGATGCTTGACTATGCTGTTGAAAATGATTACGTCGATAAGAACTATGCCAGAGCTATGAAGTATTCAGTTCCCGGCGCAAATAAAGAAAGCGGCATGCATAAATCTTACACCGATGACGAACTAAATATTCTCTGGGCAAATGTATTTAAGAATCCGTACATTGATATGACAATTGTTCAATGCTATTCAGGTTGGAGACCGTCCGAAATATGTTCGATCAAACTGTCAGATGTTGACATTAACAACTGGACCATGACCGGCGGCAGTAAGACAAGTGCAGGAATAAACAGAACGATTCCGATTCACTCTCTCATTAGGCCGATTATCAAATACTACTATGATCTTTCCACGAGGGAAAATTACAAGACTCTTTTTATCTCGCCTGGCAATAACGTAGAGATTACGTACAGCAATTTCTACAAATATCTTGAACTGCATTTGGCTAAGATCGGTTTGGCTGATACGCATATCCCTCATGACGGAAGGAAGTGCTTCGTGACTTTGGCTAAAAGATACGCAGTAAATGAATATGCAATCAAGAGGATCGTCGGGCACGTGATTGACGATCTTACTGAAAGAGTCTACACAGAAAGGCCTATGGAATGGCTCTCTGATGAGATCGAAAAGATCAAGTGGGAGAAAAAATAAAGTGTAGGAATAATGTACGAAATGTGTATGAGTTTACTTAAAGAGATGTATAAGTAGTGTACGAATAAAGGAGACGCAAGTACGTTTTTCTAATGCTAATCATTAAATCAGCATGTTTGAAATAACGTAAATACGTCTCCTTTGCACGACCTGCTATCAAGTACTAGCTTCCATAGTCTTATTATATAAAACTTGAAAATGGCGGATTTAAGCCATTTTGAAGCGGCTAGTGTAGGAGTAGTGTAGGTTACTGAACCGGGGAAATATAATACAGCCGATTGACGACGCTTGAGACTAAATTTCCGGTATCATACAACACATATTGGATCAAACCCGCTTCATTACCATTGGGACCTGTGACTCCGTAAAACGCAATGGCGTTTCCATCAGCGGCAGAAGCTGGTGTGTATAGGTTGCCCCTTACATTCAGCACAACGGGTTCTTCGCCATTAGCCGCGTTTGATACTGCTTGTATTACTTCATCATACTCTTTGTCCACGCCCATGGTTCCGTCACCGTTGTCAACGGCGTTAACAATATAGAATTGACCTGAACCTGAAGCGCTAAATGGATAAAACTCGGTTAACTCCCAAGAGCTAAATGGACTATGCCAGTAAAGTGTTCCGTCTGGAGTTGGCAATTCATACGGTATAATGCCATCAGCAGGAAGGTCAGCCGGTGCAATAGAATGCGCAAGTATACCATTAGCGCATAATAGTCCATCATGAAACAGCGAAACAGCAGCCATTACACGGCCTCTCACGATTGATAGTCTGACGTTCGGATCAAGCATACTAGGTATTGTATAAGCCTGGCCATCGAATGAAACACTTAACTCGCCCATCGCTTCGACAATCGTTACAATCATTCTCTTCTTGCTCTCTACTGCTTGCATATACTCATCCGCTGGACGATTTGTGTATATAAGTTTTTCATTGCGAACTTCGTCAGGAACGTCAGAATCTTGAGAAATAACATATCTCGCTGGTACAAAATATAAATCAAGATAGTACGTATCACTGTCTGCGCTGCCCGATGAAGAACCGCCACTACTTGGCCCAGCAACATCCTCAATCTTATCGATCCATTCCTCTACGTTAGAAGCTCCTGTATTAGGATCTCCTCCGAGTTTTACATACAGTTTCTGTAATTTATCTGTAATAGCCATATAAATTTCCCCTTTTTAATTAAGCAATTCGGACAGCCGTAATATCGGCAGTGCCAGATGCAATTGTTCTTTTCTTTCCGGTTTTAAGGTTGAAGTAATAGGTCTCGGCAGTTGTAATCTGCATTAATCTTACTAGCTGAACACGCATATTACCAACCTCGCTAACAATATACTCGGCGTCTTTAGCTGCATTCTGATTAGTATTTCTAAAATTCAGCTCGGCATACGTCTCACCTGTTGCTTTCGGAACCGTAACCGTGCAAGTGACCGCCCAGGTGCCAATAGGCATCCATATAGATGCGACCGCACGACGTCCCTCATCGCCAACTACGCTTTCATTTGGATCCCCAACAGTTATGGCAGAAGAATTGCTAGCTGTAATACGCGTTCCGATTGCATTAGTATGACCGGAAACAGTAAAGCTCGTTCCAGTAATTGTGGTTGCAGTAAGAGCTTTTAGAGATGATGCTCCGCTAACATTAAGTACACTTAAAGACGAAGTACCGGTAACGCTTAGAGTGGTAACATTGACTTTAGGGGTGTGAACTGCTTCGGTTACAGTTAAAATTCCGCCAGTATAATACATAGTATTAGTTGGAACGGCTCCGCCAGTGTACCCAACAGAAAAATAATCAGGTGTTAATATGCTCTCATAGCTGCCTGTTTTTACCATGTAATAGTATTGTTTACTGCTAGTATTTGGATTTACTGCTCCATACGCAATTTCCACACCTGCGCTACTATTTCCGGTATATGCCTTATCTGCAGTAATATTAAGCGGTCCAATCTTTCCAGTGCTGCAATAAATTTCTCCCTTTTTGTTAACTCCAAAAAGTTTGCCGCATGTTAAAACCCAATTAGTATCCGGATGTCCATTAAACGTTTTTGATCCGGTAACGCCAAGAGGAATTAAGAATATACTGTCATCGGAGCCAATCGTTTTACCAGTAGTATAAAGCGATCCGTTAAGTTCATTCGCCGCATTACCGATTGTCCAATTCCCAATTTTTCCGTCTTTAGCAGTTAGAGACCCGTCAGCATCCACAACAAACTTCTGCTTAATTGATAGCCCACTGTTACCGAAATATAACGAGTTCGCATTATTAAACTCAGGGCTTGTCGTTCCTTTATAAATAGCACTATCAGCTACTTTCCAAGGTCCAATGGAGCTTCCTGCTTTTGCAGTTAATACTCCATCAATAGTTGCTTCTTTAGCAGTTAAGACGCCTTCGCTTGTGACAGTAAAGCCTTTTGTAGGCGCTCCAAGAGCAATACCGTCGTCACCTAAATATACACCGGAATTGGAAGAATTAAACGCGTTCTTATTATTCGAGTAGATAGCGCCATTAATATCAAAGTTGCCGATTTTACCACTTGTTGCGTTTATCTTTCCCGTAATGTTAGCGTCATGCGCATATACAACACCGTTTGCCGAAACACCAAAGTTTGCGCCAATAGCAAATCTAAGAAGCTCTCGATTTAAACCTCCAATTGCCCTTGTAAAATCAGTATTACCAAGGGTAATGAAGCCCGTTTTAGCGCTAGTCTTATCGTCGCCTGAATATATACCGTATTCATCGATCTTAAAACCGGATTTCTCGCTTCCTATGTATCCCTTACTAGCTCTGATCTCACCTTTTATATAAGCATCTTCTGCGCGAAACTCGCCATTGTTCTTAATATACCAATACTTTCCCTGACCACCATAGGCGCCCATTCCGCCAGCACTAAATGTCAAACCAGTCTTTGTCTGATCGTCATAACGAATTCGTTCAGCATTTGTTGTTAAATATCCTTCAACAATAATTCCTGTTGTAGCTTTTAAGATGCCAAGAGTCATTGCCGGATTAGTGATGTTAGCCGTAATTACTGCCTTACGGTTTTTAATCATACCCATAACTCGATCACCATTATTTGCGTTTGTCGCGTATATGGCCGGGGTAGGAGTAGTGGCTCCATCAATTACAACAAAATCACCGTCTGATGTTAACTTAGCAGTGCCATAAAATATAGTGTTTTCTTTTTTCTCTTGCGTGTCATGCGTTACTTTAGCAAACTCGTCAAGTAGATCTCCTGGAAGTTTCATTTATTCACCCCCATAATTTCTTAGTATAAGTTGCTTTTTCCGTGACCTTACATCCCGTTTCACAACTTATCTCTTGAGATTTTACAATTGCTCTAATCCCAACAAGTCCGGCTCTCTTATAATTTAATTCCACGCAATCACCAACCCGAACAGGACAATAGCCATGGGAATATGAGATCGTGTATTCAAGCGTTGATAAGTCTCTAAGTAGCTTAGTGGCATACTCATCCATTGTATGCTGATCTGGAGAAATTAAATCTTCCGGATTGTTAACACGATACATAACCTCTCGGCCTCTGGACGGAATAGATGTTGGAGAGTTTTCATCTGTATTCTCGGCTCTAGCCATAAGAAAGGAATACTCATCCGAATACATTACCTCAACAACATTTGGAATACCGTAAAGATCTCTATCGATTGAAATTTCGGGATAAAGAATTGAACTGTTATCGTCATTAAACGTCCAAACTGGTTTCACTGCATTACTGTTTTGATTTGGAACGAATAAGATCCTTCCGAGTTCATCAACGTCGAACCTATAGTTGATACTGCCTAATAAGTCTGACGCATATGACAAAATCGTATCGTTCTCATAATCGGATACATAATCGCCATTTAAAATATCACTAGACTCTGATGAAACAACAGGCGCTCTTGTGTTTTCAGCAACAAGGTTTGAAACTGATTTCAGAATATTCACCCCGGAGGAAATTGAGTATCCAAAAGGTGGATTCTTATCCTTTAATTCAAGAAGAGGCGTGTACGCATCCATTGAAAGACTTTGTACACGCCCGTTATAGCTTTTTCCAGGTGTCTGAACAAGGAGAGTGCCAAGAGGAAACTCGTATTTGAATCCATTTTGAATGCAAACAAGATACGTCCTCACATAGCACTCTCCTAATTCTTCAGTAGTTTCAAAAGAACCACTACCAAGAGTCTCGTTTTCCGCGTCTCTTTTAATTGAACTGGACGTGATCTCATGCAATTCCCTTTCGTTTTTCCAAGTTCCTGGATGCACGACATAGTACTTGAAAGTCTGCTGCATCGACTTGGTCCAGTCAATATCTGGCATATTAGGTTCCTCCTTCTACTCGTGTAATGTCTAATGAAACTGGCACGATAGGCTCAAGATGCGAGATGTCAAAACTGACTTTTACATGTGCCCAGTATCCTACTCCTGAAGGTGATCTGACATAACAATCACCAGGCCAGACAGCAAGGCGTCTAAGAGCGTAAATCGTCTCTTTATCAGTTTTAGCAATGTCAGTCTTCCAAGATGCAGTCTGGCCAACATGTGTTCCAAAGTAACTAACAGGGTGTTTTCTACCAATGTAATTAACGAGCTCGATATCAAGGTCATTAGATTCTGACTCATCTATATTATAAGGAAGTCTTAGCATCGATCCTTTATAAGGAGCCTCATCTAAATTCGACGGGAAATCATCAGTATCGAATCCAGACCAGGACTCGTCCCACTGAATGATGATGTCTGTAATTCCAATCGGCTGAGGAGCAAGGTCTTCGTAGAACATCCTTCCGGTTGATGTATCTATTGCCACGATTCTATATCTAGCATAATCAAGTGCTGGATGTGGATCGATAACTGTAATGTTATCCCCATTTGCAAGATCCGTAGCAATCTCAGTTAATCCACCGTCAAACTCTCTTCTAAACACTGAGAGACTAAAATGGTTAAGATAATAGCCCTGCTCGTTCGTTGCACTAGGATTCAAATATACTACTGCTGCATCTTCATCAATAGTCAACGACGCATCAAGCTCAACGTCTGCATCCATATCCCAATCTACGACAAAGTCGCTTGTTGTTTCAGCAGTAAGACCGACATCAGTGTTAACTGTAACGGTTAACGTGTAACTACGAAGATTATCAAGATTCAGTTCATTGGCCATAATCAAGGTAATGAAGTCACGTTCATTAGTGTAAATATACCGTTTATAAATCTCCTGACCAGACCTGATATGAATAATCCTACCTGTGTCGTCAATGTCGTCATAAGTGTCATTTGAAATGATAGAAAGCACATAGACAAGAGGCTTTTGCGTTGTTGGTCCTGAGTGAATATCCAAGATCATAGGAAACGTCTCTAGCCTGCCCTCAATCGAGCTTGCCGTGATTGAACCGTTTGTATAGATATTATCTTCCCTGAACTCAAAGTCATCAGATAGCCACCTGTAACCGCTTCCAATCGTCACGCGAATTGTAGGCGGCGTGTAGATGTTAATCTGCCTCTCTCCAGAGAACGGACCATAATCAGGGAGCACGCCTTTTGTTTTAACTTTCCACGTAATAACAGCTCCGGCTTCATATGTACCAGCAGGAATTAAGTAATAACTAACTCCGCCCCTCTGGAAGCTGAAATTGTTGGCAAGCGATCTGTGATAGATATCGTCTTTTGAAACTGACAGAATATGCTCAAGAGCAATAGGAGCAGCATCTAGATTGGAGACTTTGTAAACATAGTGAATCAGCATATCGCCATTTATCTCGTAATTATCGGTATTAGCGGTGACTGACACAGTGCAGTTGAGTAGTGAGTCATCATCTGAATTTTTATAGTTAATTGTCATAACGTCGTTCTCAAATGACCACGAGGTAATCTTGTCGTCTGCACTATTGCCCTCTGCGTCAGTTACACTAAGTTTCATATTGTGTTCGATATCTCTAATTCCATCCGGAAGCATTGTACCATCAAGTTCGATTTTCGAAGAAGATTCGTCTTTCCAGGTGAGCCATAAATAGTGATCAGAGCTAGTCAAATGCGGGCCGCTTGGGTTAGGATCTGTACCTTGAGGATATTGATATGTAAGAATGTTATTGTTTATAGAAAAATCACATTCTCCTTCAATACTTGAGTCGGTTTCATATTCACCGATCGTCCATCCCGATCTTGTCTGACCCATTTCGACTTTATATATTTTATTGTAATCGTCGAGCACATCGCTCAACCCACTCACATTAGACAGATCTACAGTTTTATTTTTATACTTTTGATAATCACCGATCATGAGGTTCCAATGTCTAGTTTTATTTAACGTTTTAGTGTAACTCCATGTATACGGTGTTTCGTTTTTAAGAACCGTCCTTCTTGTTGGATTATACGTAGAATAAAGCTCAGCTAAAAGTCCATTACGCTGATTTTTAGGAATTTCAGAAATATCCACGGATATGAACTGCGTTCCACTATAGTTGTCGATCGTTTGTGGCTCGGATTCGATCGTAACCGTCTCTGACGAATAGATCATCTCGGTTGGCTCAGTTATAATAACGTCGTCCTTATAGAATGATAGAGTCGCTGTCGTGTAAAAACCAGTACTGTCTGTCGGAATGTCAAGAACAAAATATACAGTATTATCTTCAATCCTGCTCGATACGATCTTAGAGGTATACTCGTCATTATCACCAAGTTTTGTTATTCCAACGTAACCATCTGGTTTGAGAATTGCCGGAACTGAGCTGACATCGATCGTATTCTCGACACCAATTAACTGAATGATTAAAAACGCATTACCCCATACGACTTCAGATGTGGAAGATCCGGTAGGGTATTTAAAGCTTATCTCCGAACCATTTAAAGAAAATTCTCCTTCGCCTACAATCTGTTCGTAGGTTTCGGCGTCTTCCGCATCAGCAATTGCTAAACTGGCAACCGAGATATTATGCCTCAGATCCTCTGGCACTATGTCTGTAAGGTCGATTGTTCTAGTAGTATACTCTTCGTATTCACCTAACCGAATCACATAAAACGATTTTTTAATCTCTACAGTGGTTTCGCACAAATACGGCTCAAACAACTCATACTCGTCAACAATTTCGTGAGTCTCTTTAACACCGTTAACTGTCATCTCGATAATCGCACCAGACTGAGCGGATCCATCTTCAGAGTTATGAAGCCAATTCAAATATACATCATCGCTTGTTACCGGCGTTGTGGAAGACGACCATGTAGTAGGTGCATCCGGAACAGTTCCAAGAACAATATACGCAATTTCGCTCCATTCGGATTCTCCGCTGGCATCATTTACAGCTTTAATCCTAAAATACCACTCTCCGGTATTACCGTCAGTTTCAGATTTAGGTTCGAGTCCCTGAATTTCTGCTCTTATACCGGAAGTGATAGTCGTCTCTTCAACAAGATCCGGAGCAGCGTCAAAATATCTTGCTTTTGTAGTCCTCTGAATAACATATGAGGTCGCACCATCAACCTGATTCCAAAGAACCTCAACTGAAGTCGCGCTAAGCGCATTTACAACAGGGACTCCTTCAGGTGGAAGAGGAATTGTATAGACAGGATCAGTTGTATACTCCGACCAATCACTAGCTTCGCCATCATCATTAAGCGCTCTAGCTCTAGCTCTGATACCGTATCCTGCCTCAATATCCTGTACGTATGTTGCTCGGTTAAAGAGGATCTCAGCATTTCCGTAAAACGTATCGTCTGTATCAACATCGTTAATAAACTCGTATTCGATCATGCTGGCTTTCTCGTCATACGAGTCGACCATGGCAGTGAGTCTGAACTTATTAATAGACAACGATGGAACCGCAGGCGTTTCAGGGACTGTTGATGAAGGCATTATAAAGATTTCATATTCAGAGTCCTTGCCTTCAAATGCTAACGAGTATTTCGGCACCGGTGTGACTTTAACTTCCACCATGTCAGCCTGAGCCGGGGCATCGTAAGTGCACACTTTTGATTCGTACGAGGTAGTACCGCTAGATCCGTCATACCAAACAGCGTCTATTTTATAGCGCCATTTAAACGAGTAGCTGTCGACGTTCCTCTCATCATCAATGCCCCAAGTCGCAACAACCGTTGTCTTACTCCCCCTCTGTAAGAACATCGCAATATCCTGAACGCTTCTCGTGCCAGGTTTAAGAGAATATATAAATTCAGAGGAGTACGTGCTAACAAAATATGCGTTAGAACCGGACGTATCATTAGGCTTAATTTTAAGACGAATCTCATCGGCATCCGTAGGAGCGTCAATCTCGAATATTTTCTGTGTAACCGTGCCCTCAGTAGGTTCGCTAAGGACACCTCTTACATAAGTCTGATAAGAATATGTGTAGTCTTTTACATGGCTTTCATTTGAAATTGTGAAGGATACTTTTAGCTTTCTATCTGTCCCTTCAGAATATATGACATTAAGACTGCCCGAGTTGATAGTTCTGGATGGAACTGAAAACAAGTAGTCGACCCATTCGCTCCATATGCCCTCAAAGTCTAGATCTTCATTATTTGGAACTGGTCTAACTCTAAATTGAGCATGCTTGGCATTTGCAGGAACGGTGTAATCGTCAGATATAACCTGTTTATCGTTAATCGATTGTGTCTCGCCTTCTCTTATTAACGTTCCAAGTTCTTTGGTATAAATAACGTATCGCCATACAACTTCATATCCAGCCACTTTTCCTACTAGATCATCAGTCTGCTTTTTAGTGTCAGGATCCCATAAGTGTAGACTCCATGCCGCAGTTAGTGTTTTATCAGTTCGCTCTGCTTCTGGCCAAACAACTCTAATTAGATTATTAGGTATGCTTCTTTTTGGAAGTGGCATAATTACTTCCGTAGCCGGTGAGCAATATACACCAAGAAAGTCGTTAGTGTGCTTGGGAACAGGCTTTACTCGGAATAGTACTGCCTGAGCGTTTTCAGGAGCTTCATAGATTGGTGTGTGAAATGCCGGAGCATCTTGAGACAAAGTTCCGGTATCAGCGCCCCAAAATTCCATATTTAACCCAGCGATTCTATATCCCCATTCATACTCATATGAAGCAACATTTGGATCTTCTATCTTATTCCATTGCGCTACAAAGCTTCGTCTCGTGTTCGGTATCAGAGTAAATCTAATGCTACTCTGAGCAACCTGCTTCGTATCAATAACCACTTTATAGGGCTCGCTCGTTACTGAGGTTTCAAGATATCCGCTGGTTTCCGCAGATTTAGGCGTAATTGTAACTCTGATTTCACTAGCTCCTTCAGGAATAGTGTATTCTTCAGAGTAATAGAATTTAGATGGTGTTTCTACATTTTTTGTACCTGTTTGGTATCTCTCAGTGCCAGTCTGTACTTCTGTTACGGTGCCAGTTGTAACTTTAGCATACGCTTTTGCTTGTTTATCACGCAGTGTCGCAACAGTCTCCATGTATTTATTATACAACACAGTGGCTTCGATTTTGTTTTTAGCCTTTCCGTGCTTTATTAAATACGTAATGGGATCTTTTTTATTAATTACTTTCTGCGCAAATTTTTCGGCTTTCGTTGGAACGTAAGTTCCATGTTTTTCTACTGTTTTTTCGACTTCTTTAGACCAAGCCCTTGTTGCATATTCCGGCGTCTCGACATAAATAGATCCCATCATCCACTGGTCAGGATCAATATCCATGGTGGTCTCATTAGTCCATCTCGCCCCGGATCCAGATCCGTTTCCCTCAGTTAGCGTCTCGAACTTACATGTAAAACCATCAAGATTAGCGTCACTAGGAGTAAGTCTCCACTCCGCCATAACCGTATTATCGCCATGAGGATATCTAAATATATGAATACTATCAGCAATGGCTTGTCTGATTGTCTTAGTAAGGCTCGAGTCATACTGTTTCTCAACATTCTGAGCAACTACGGAACTATCAGCAGATGTAGGTTTGGTAACAACTCTAAGTTTCTCGAACGAATTTGGAATAACGCCAGTATATACAACGGTTGTAGTATCTCTTGGAATGCTGCTTGTAGCGTCTCCGGTTCGCCATAGCTTTCTTCCACCTTCATTTACGTAAAACTCCCAGGTCACCTCAAAATTGGTAACCCAGGAGAAATTCTTTTTATCAGGAGCTGTGGATAAATGCGGTGTAACGTCTACCGATAATGGATAGGAGCTAGATGCGTTATAGGTATAGTTTTTAGATAAACTGTAATATCCTTTTTTAACCAGTTTGTCGACCTTTACCGATGCTACACCTGCCGATCCCCATTTCGTTGTTGAGAAATAATGCTTGGTCTCTTCAACCTCTTTCTTTTTACCCTTAACAGTTTTTGTTGTTTTGACCTTATGCGTTTTTGATGTTGCTCTAATCTGAAAATCAACACTTACCGCATCGGTTGGCACATCATAGGTCGCTTCTTTCGTCTGACTGGCACTTCCACCATCTGTTGTGCCATCACTGCCAACGATCCAACCTTTAGCACCACTTCTTTTATACAACCATTTCCATTCGAATTGATCCACATGGTTTTTTTGGCTGCCAGTCACGGTCCACGTAACGACGAAGGTTCGTTCTGTTCCAGCTTTAAGCGTAATCTTGCTGGGCTTAATTGTAATTTTTGACAAACTTACACTCTCCTTTCCGTACGTGCGGCTCTAATAAGACTTCTAACAGCCGTTGCCACGTTGCTTCCATCGTCATAAGACACATTACCCATACTGTAATTATTAACCGTCTGCGGGTTATTTATAAGATCGTCTCTTAGACCATTAATTGCAGAAACAACATCTTCGTTTGTCATGCGATATGTTGCACCAGGAGCATTTCCTGCTACGGCAAGGCCAAGGCCAATAGACCCATTAGGAAGAAGGCTGTTAATCATGCCGGCACCATTCTCAATATCAGTTAGATCAAGAACGGGTTTGATTGTAGGGTCGAGGTCGAGATCGCCATTTAATATAGCTCCGGCTCTCTGAAGACCGTCTTTTGTCGACTCAATCGCCATCTTAGCTGATTCTTTACCTGCTTCACCGATACCTTTTATCTTATTTCTAAGACCGATGATAAAGCCTTCGCCCATGTAGCCGCCGACCTTCATCATGACTCGTGAAGGCGATTTAATCTTACCGTACTTTTCAGCTTCTTTCTTATAAGCTTCAGCCGCTCTTCTACCAGCTGCACGAATAGCTGAAAGCTTGCTATCAAGACCTCGAACAAATCCTTCGCCCATATTCTGGCCGGTAGAATGCATACTTACACCTGACACACCATTTCTTGCTGCTGACGCAAGCCCACTAGCCGCAGATCTAACAGCTCCAGACGCAGATCGAAGTCCCGCTGCAAGGCCGTTACCCATAGTAACTCCAGCCCTTGAGAACTGAGGAATAACAGTCTGAATGGCTTTAAGCGAATCCATAGCCATCTTTGTCATGGCCGTCTTAACTTTCGGCGTTGTTTTCTGTATTCCCTGTGCTGTTCCTTCTGGAATGCCAGAGCCAATATCCGCAAATACCTTCGAAGGTGAGTTAATCTGCCAAAGTCCTCTTAATTGTTCAGGGAGCATATCACCCATATTATTAATTGGCTCAGTAGCGGCACCAAGATTTGACGTGATACCTTCTCCAGTACCCTCAGTAAGCCCGGCACCAAGATCCACTCCAGATGCACTGAGATCGATATCAGCAACGCCATTTTGAAGTGCTCCGCCAAGGTTATCGGTTATCATGCTCTGAACATTGCTGAAATCTGCCCCCGCGACATTTTGCTCAAACATCGCGCCGAGATCTAAGTTCATTTCACCAGATCCAGCAGCGTCATTAATCTGAGCGAGCACATCGTCAACGGCACCAGTTGCTTCAGCGGAATTATCTTTCACACCTTTTGCCGTCTGATGCATAAATTCTTTACCGTATGTCTCGCCATCTTTGGCCATGTCTTTACCGGTTTTCTCAGCGGTTTTTCCAAACTTACCAACTGTTCCAGTGAATTTCTTTTCGCCACTCTTTACACCATCAGTAAGGCCGTTTGCATAATTCTGACCGATCTTCTTTGATTCTTCAGGTTTAAGCTTTTCAGCCATACCAGAACGCCAACCCTCAAGCTTTTCAGTGATCCATTCTGTACCCGGAATCTTAGATATAAGACCTCCTAACCCGTCTACGATAAGATTGATGAAGCCCATAAGAATTCCTTTCAGAGCATTACCAATTGGACCAGCAGCGGACTGTACTCCTTGAACAACACCTTGCACTATACCCTGAAGAAGACCACCAATAAACGCAGGAAGAGCAAGCATCAAGTTGCCTATCGCCGCCATAATCTGAATGAAAAGCGAAACGATACCTGCTATAATATTAGGAAGCTGAGATATAAGCCAACCGGGAAGTTGCCCAATTAACTGTAAAATCTTGTCAAGAACAACCGGTGCATACGTAACAATTGCTTGTCCAATGAAACTAAATATATTACCAATTCCGGTTATGATCTTATCAGCAAGCTCAGGAAGTCTTGACACAAGGTCTCCGATTCCTAAGAATATAGCAGTAACTGCAGCAATAACCACTCCAACCACTGCTAATAAACCAGCTAAACCGTGAGACAATAACACCATCCCGGCACCGGCCATTAAACAGGCTGCTCCGAATGAAAGTAATGCACCACAAAGAAGTAACATTCCTGGCATTACCATTCCGGCTAGTGCGGCAACCCCAACAAACGTAAGCAACCCAGCAGCTATAACTACTATACCCTTCATGGCCGTTTCCGCGGTCTTTCCAAGAAGCAATAATACTGGCGCTAATAGGCCCATTGCTCCAGCAAGAACGATCATTGCAGCAGCACCAACCAATGCTTTTGCACCGAATTTATCGCCAACAAGCCCGGCAAGCGCCGCAATACCTGCCATTGCAGCTCCAAGAAATGCAATTGTTACTGCACCAGCCATAGCAACTTCGGATAACTGACCGAGCAGCAACACGACCGGAACAAGCAAAATAAGAGCTACCGTAATAACAGCAATACCACTTGCCGCTTTACCGATATTTGATTGATTAAGCGCCTTAGCTAAAATCGCGAACATACCAATTAGAGCGCCAACACCAAGTAAACCTTTCCCTATTTCGGCCATGCCCATTCCTGAGAACAGAACGGCAACAGAGGCAAGCTTAGAAATTGCAGCGGCCATTGCATAAATGGCGACACCAGTGCCGGCGTCTAGGTTTTTAGTGCAATCATTTAATTTCTTTACAAGAATATACAGAAAAGCGCCAATACCAATCATTAACGCGGTGACTTGAAGAGCCTTATTTGCGTCCATCTCAAGACTAGCTAGTTTTGCTACAACACCTGCTATTATGCCGACAGCGACCGCAATTAGTGCTATTGCGGCGGCCTTCGAAATAATGCTTAAAGCTTTCTTTATAATTTTCTGAAGACCGGATAAGAAACCATCAAGCATGTCCACAAGGGGGTTACTGTCCTCTCCGCCTCCAGCTTTTGCATTAACAATCTTACCAATAACAGCGGCAAGAATAGCTATCATACCTATTATAAGGGCGAGATCGACCGCCACATTTGCTAGCTTCTGAGAGTCAACAAATGTTAAGGCAATAATCGAGAGTGTTAATATACCAATCGCGGCCGCAACTTTAAGAAGAATATTTGCCCTAAGGTCATTCTGGTATGTCTTAAGCGCTCCAGCGAGATTATTAAGAGACTTGTTAATTCCCTTAGGAATATTACTAATGTTCTTTACAAACTTGCTGACATCGCCAGATGCTTTCTTAAGGTTTCTAAAAAGTCCTGCAACCTGCATTACAAAATATAAAAGGACGCCTACTTTCGCGCCCTTAAGTGCTTTGTTAAAATCGATTTTAGCAAGGCCTTCGAGAATTCCATCACCGAGTCCTTTTGTCGATTCTTTTGCCTTGTCTTTTAATTCAGCGGCATTGCCTAAGAATTTATCATACAGATCAGAAACGGATCCAAGTGCATTTCCAAGCTTTGAGTTTTCGGGAACTGCTTTAAAAATCTTATCAAATGCACTCTTAACTCTATCGCCAAGCTCATCTATGGACGGCAAATTCTCGATAAGACCTTTTGCTGAATCCCAAATATACTTGAATACATCTCCAATACTATTGAAACCGGAAAAATCTGGTGCTGAAATATGCTCAGAGAAGAACTTACTAATAGACTCAAATGCCTGCCCGCCAAGCTCTTTAATTGTATTAAAAATCGGCGTAATAACCGACATTAATTTATTAAATGTGGTTTGCAAAATTCCGCTTTGCTTAATCCATTCAACAGTTCCGCTTATTACTCTCCCGATTGCACCGGTAATTGACAATATTACAGATATTACTTTCCCAAGCACAGTTTGAAGAGGGAAAATTAGTTTTGTAGCTAAGCCTAAAACTTTAGCAACTGCTCCAATGATCGTAAAAACACCTTTAAACGTGTCCTTGAGATTCCCAGCCTCGGTTTTACCAAGCTTCATCCTCGCTGTGAATTTTTGGAAATCTAAGGACAACTTTTTCAATTTCAATGCCGTCATAGGCGGAAAGATTTCACGAAATGCTTCTTTTATAGGCTTAATTACACTAAGAAGTCCTTGAAAGGCGTTAGATATACCGTTTAATATATCGGTTCTTCCGCCCATATCCTTCCAACCTTGAAGAAGGTTATTTCTAGCATCTGACATATCGCCAATAACTCCGCTAAGAACATTGTTAAGAGCTGTCCACATATCCTTTGCTTCTTCAAGATTACCAAACAAGATCTCGAACGTCTGAGCCCATCCAGAACCGGCAGCTTCCTGAAGGGAGTCCATCATCTGAGTGAATGTCTTTACTTCTGTTGCCGCTTTTGAAGCCTGCACACCGAGTTCCATTATCTGCTTTACTTTTTCTTCGTCTTGGTAAATACCCATCAGCTGATCGTGATACGTCTGCTTTTCGGTTTCGTTCATCTCCTCAACGTTTTTCGAGTAATTAGCTAATGTCTGAGTAAGAACTTCTGAAGTCATCCACTGATGGGCCAAAGAGTCATTAAAATTCACTACTGAGTCAAATGCGTTAGAAACTTTACCCTGCATATTTGTTGTCGTGGAAACGTACTTATCTCCTTCTTTAACTAACGTTCCCATGGCAACGGCAGTGTCGATGAGCTGCTGCTTGAACTCCTTGGTGCCCATATTTGCATTCTCGATTGACCTCCAGTCGAGCAGTTTTACCGAGCCTGACGACAACGCTTGCGAGAAGTTATACATAGCTCTAGAGGCTTCTGCGGCACTTGCTCCCGATCGTGCGGCCTCGTTACTAATTCCCTTCATCGCATTAACTGCATCTTCTAATTTAACTCCGTTATTGGTAAATTTACCAATATTGCTGGTCATATCTTTGAATGAATAAATAGTTTTATCGGAATATGTATTTAAATCGTTTAAGTATTTATTGACTGTTTCGACACTTTCGCCAGTGCTAGCCATAATCGTCTGAACAGATCCCATTTTGAGTTCATATTCAGCGAAACCATCTTTAACAGGCTTAACCGTAAACGAATCAACCAACTTTTTACCGGCATTAACCGCGGAATTGGTAATGTTAGATAACGCAGTCATAGCGACTACTTCCATGGCCGAGAACTTCATCTGCACAGTTTCTGCCGCGCTTCCGAGTCCGCCAAGATTAAAACCCTTAGCCTTTGCGCTTATGTCGTCAATTCCTTTTGCGGCTCCATCAAGTTTAAGGCCCTGCTTTAATTTATCCAAAGTGCCTAAGCTTGTATTAACGCCTTGCTCGAATTGCCGGTTATCAAAACTTAGTTCTACAACCTTGGAATCAACCGCTTGACTCATATCTTAGTTACCTCCTTCCACGCTTCCTCAGCTATTTTGTCAAATATAGGCTGAATAGCTGGATTAATATAATCTCTGCCTTCTACCCATCCTCCGGTCCCTGTGCCATGGCCGTATTGCAGGATAATGGCAATCGGCACTCCGTTATTAATATTCGAATTATGAAACTCGATTGACGATTTTGTTTCGCCAGGCACAACCTTGTAACTCCACGAAGAAGCAGTCAGACCCGTAGATCTAGGTGTTGCTTGTGATAGCGCCTCAACTCCTTCCTGACCGTATCTCTCAAGAACTTTTAAATATTGCGGAGTTTTGTTTTTCATCAAATAGTTTCTAATTCGATCGTAGTTTCCGTGCTCTTTTAAGCGAAACATATCGTTATTCCTTATTTACTTTAATTTCCTCTAAAACACCGTTTATAAACTTTGCCGATTCTTCGGAATTTGATATAAGTTCTGTCATAAGTACAGAATATGCTTCAGTCTCGATGAAAGATCTGGTGATTTCGTCTGACTTCATAAACCGTCGCCCGTCCTCACTTTTCTTTCCATACGACCTAAGAACAATATCTTTTACCATCTTAATAAGTGCCGCTTTATCATCTTCTTCGACACATTTCCTTACGTATTCCGTTAAATTGCCATCTATACTTAACGCAAATTCAAGAGCCTCAACTCGGTTAAGATTGAATTCAAAGTTCTCGGTTCTCTCATTGTCATTGTAGTCAACATATGTAATTCTCTTTGTAAGCATAGGTCCTCCTTATCCTCTACTATGAAGAGCTTTTCTCCTTGATGCATTAAGAGCGCTTCTCTGTTGAAGAGCGCTAAGTGTATTGCCCTTTTTAGGCGGGGTGTTCTTAATCGAACAAAGCCTAATAAGAGCTAGCAAACGGTTAAGATGCCACTTTTGGCACTCCATTGGTATTCCAAGCGTTATCATCCAATAATAAATGAGCTCACTTGTTATGAGCTCACCTCTGCCTCGATTCTCATCTTCTCTGAATTTTCTTGCAGTCATTGAATCATCTATATATGCATTAATCTCCTCAAACATCTCCGGAGTTATTGCGCTATAGACGAGCGGATTAACTTTTTGTGTGAGCGTCATACATCTCACGTAATCTATTGATTCTTCCCAAGTTTTTGGAACATTACTTAAAAACGGTTTATGCCATTTCGCTTCCCATTTTGAAAGAGAGACCAAAGAGTGCTTGATAACAATTGTTTGCTCTTTGACCTCTACAAACTCATTCTTACGCTCGTCGTAGAATTCTCTGGCGGGTATGGTTATCTCTTTTTGCGTTTCTTTGGTCCTCGTGTTGTACTAGTTTGATATCAACTGTTATCCTGAAAACTGTAAACAGGATAATCGTCAAGGGAGGTACAGGAAAGTTCCATTCCTCTAAACCTGCCGTCATTATCAATGTATGTTGCTAATGCAAAATGCGCATTCACACTTTCTTCAGTATCGCCGGGAAACAAGGTAAACGACACAAGATTAGCCGTCATAGCGGTTTGGCCCTCATTCGCTTTAAATGTAACCGTTAGCCCAGCATTTACTGCGGCAATAATTTCGTGTGCTGTTTTTGTTGCGGTATACAATATATTGCCATGATCTTCAGATACATTTAACGGCACAAAAAACGTTCCACCACCAGAGCCAGATCCACTACCAGAACTACCATTTCCAGCTACTTCTTCTAACTTGTTAACCCATTCCTCGATGTTAGAAGCCGATGTGTTTTCGTCTCCGCCCATCTTTACGTAGAGGGATTTAAGTTTATCTACTATAGCCATTTTGAATTGCTCTCCTTACTTTTTATAAAAAGAAGAGGGAGGATAATTTTTACCCTCCCAATCCATCCCATCAAGCAGCAAGAATAGAAATAACTTCGTCCGGAAGAGGAAGTCTTGCGGCGGTTCCTTCTGCTCCTTCTGCTCCGTCAGTACCGTAAAGGATGTCTTCCAGCGCTTTAAGTTTCGCAGCCTTATCGCCAGTGAACTTCGTGGAATCAATGACCAGAGTAGCAGTAGGCTGATGGCCGGTTACAGCAACAGGAGTCGTAGTGACTTCCCAGCTGAAAGTGATCGCTTCTGGAGAATCGTTCATGGTCTGGTAGCTCTTCTCAGAAGGAGAAGCGGTGCAACCATAGATCAGATGCAGCTTATAACCATAGTTTTCTTTCTGAGTATCGTTACCAAGAACAGTACGATAGCACAGACCGAAAGGCTGTCTAGCCTGCTGTCCGATGATGACACCGTCAGTAAGCTCAGCAGATCCATCACACACGGCAAACTCATCAGGATATGTGTATGCTTCAATCGTAGCGCCAAACTCTTCCTTACTTCTAAGATCCAGATATTTGATATCGTCAGCATAAAGAGGGTTGGACTCTGCTCCTGAAGGGGACTCAGAAACAGAAGTAAGGCCGTTCCAAGCCACTCCAAGAGGATACGTACCAGAAGCATCCTGAGGATAGAGTACACCCATTCTAGTACCAGTTTCATAAAGGCGCTGTCCAACAGCGTCCCATACCAGTTTTGACATGGCATTTCCTCCTTAGAAATAAATCTTGTAAATGTTGTGATTAAGGTTATCGGAAATAAAGTCCCTTATCCATTCACAATGGGTAAAGGCCTCTTTTAATTCTTCTTTGAAAGTGATGTCGGGATCTTTGGTAATAACGGTAACGTCATAGCCGGTGAATGTTAAATAAGCTTTATCGTTAGCTCTTTTAACATCATCTCTTGAAAATTTGTATACGAAACACGGATACTTAAGCTTGACTGACTCAGGAGGTTGGAAATAGGTGTTGTTCGAGCCTAATACTTTTTTAAGTTTACGATCAAATTCGTCTCTGTTACTCATTGTAAACGCCTCCCAAAGACAGAATCAATCTTGGATACTGGACTTCGACGCTTTCCACTTTCCATTTCGATCCCATCCATTTGGCATAACGAATCGCATGAAAATTTTCAAATGCGAACGGATCGCCAATTATGGAGATTCTATTGCTTACAACGATATCGTCAATGACTTTATTAGAGCCGCTAAATCGTTTAGTGTTCGTTAAAACGTCGCCGTAGTATTTTTCCGCTCTTATTTTTTCAACCCATTTCCCAGGATGCTCTTCATCCTCAACAGAAGTAAAGAACCCGATATCATCATAATATTTGTTCATTAGAACCTCCGAAAATCAAAAATTGGAATGGCTAACAAGTCAGGCACCAGAAGAAATTGTCAGCCATTCCATTTTGAATTACTCAGTTAGATCAAGGATTCTCGGGATCCTCTTCGCCGGTCGTGGACGTTGCAGCGCCCTTCAGCACGATTGCAGAGTAAGGACGAATCAGAGCACCGGAGATGCGGGTCTCGATCAGGTATTTCTGCTGGTTGTAGTCGATATCGAAATCATCGAACATGTTGACTTCGCCGCCCTTATCAGCACCGATGTTATAGTCGTTCAGATTTACGATGATCCCATACACAGCAGCGCCATCGATCTTGTAGTTGTCAAGAACCGGGCAAGGAACGATACGGGAAACTCTCATTCTTCTAGCCAGAGCTGCCTCGTCAACATACAGCGGATGTCCAAGACCATCCTCAAGCAGCATCATCTCGGTGAGAAGCGCCTCGGAAGTGAACATGACCGGCTGACCGGAACCCTTATAATCCTTACGAGCGCGGATAGCAGCTTTGATCATGTTCTTCGCAAGATCCTCAGAAGAGGAGCCAGCAGCGACAGCAGCCTTGATGGTGTACAGATCCTTATCAGTAGCGATAGGACGAATATGATCCTCTTTGATGTGATCATCGTCAGAAGGGAGACGACCATCACCGATCAGAACCGCACGAGCGATTTCCTCGTCAAGCATCATTCTCATCTCAGCCTTAAGCCAAGCAACAACATCGAAATCGGTGATGTCCAGAACATCATCACGATCCATCTTCTGTTTCTTGTAGATAGTCTGAGGATCAGTGCTTCTCTTCAGCAGGCTGAACACCTCGTTCTTCTTCATCTTACCTTTGATGTAACCCTTCGCGCGAGCTTCATCCTCGGTGATGTTTGCGAACACGGATTTGATTCTGGAGAAAGGAGTATGGTGCGTTCCATCCATAACAACCTTCACCCAGTCATTATCTCTTCTTACAAACTCCGGGACATTGTTGATCGCACGGGCATCCGGGAACAGATAGTTCAGGCCGGCAACACCATAATCCATATTCTCAGTGGAAGCCCAGACATCTTCTTCATCGTCTGCATGAGCAAGAACGCCACCCTCAAGATGGCTCTCAACAGCGTCCTTAAGACTTCCAAGTCTCTTAGCATCGGAGAAGATCATCTCCATATCTTCATGGGACAGATAGTTACCATTTCTCTCAGCGCCTTCAAATACGTTGTGCTTCATATCTTCTTCGTCTCCTTCATCTTCTTCGTCTTCATCAACACCGGCGTCCTTCAGAGCTTCGCCGATCAGTGCGTATACAACAGTCTTCTGCTTGTCGGTAAGAGTGTTAAACACGTCTTCGACAGTCTCATCATCCTCAGTCTTAGGGTTAGAATTAACTTTCTTTTCCTCAGCCATCTTCTGGTCTCCTTTCGAAGGCGTCTCTTCGGCCTTCATATCATCTTTAGTTTCTTTTTCTTCAGCTTTTGCATCCTGCTCGGTATCTTCCTTCTTCTCATCTGCATCGTCTTCTTTATCTGCATGAAAGAGATCAAGAAACTCACCGGTAGTGATGATAGCTTCATCATCTGATTCTTCGTACTCATCAGCGCCATGCGCCAGAAGCAGAGAATCGATAAATGCACCGGGATTCGCCCCAGCCGTAACAAGACTTACTTCTTTAATTACGCCGTGAAGCACATCCCCAGATTTCTGCTTAAGCTGGTTAGCCCAGATCGAGAGACTTTCAATGTCTCCGTGAGCAACAAGCTTCTTAGCAAGTTCGCCCTTAGGCGTATCGTTAAAATATCCATATGCATAAACGCCTTCCGGTCTGTTTTCAAGGATGGCGTGTCCTAAAACCATTTCCGGATCGTTATGAATATGGCTCCATACAATCGGGACTTTGGCTCCATCGCAATCTTTAAATGCATCTCTTCTGATAGTACGCCCATCAGAGCATCTAAGATCGTTTTTGGTAGCCCATCCACCAAAGTCATATTTTTTCATTACTAACTCTCCATTTTGAATCATCCAGTATCAAGTTCACTAAACTTCTTCTTAAAGAACGGTACGTCATCTTCGTTAGCCTCTTCTTCAGGCGTGAGTTCAGTTTCAAGACCTTCTTCTACTGGTTGCTCTTCATCAGCAAATTCATCCTCAGGCATCGCGTAAGGATCCATTAATGAGGGGTCCATTCCGTCATTCGGCTGAGAGATGTTACTGTTACGAAGCTCATCGGCCTTCGGATCAACTGACGGCTTCCAACCGATGATCGCTCTAATTTCATTAGACGTTACGACCTCGGCCTGCTTGAAGTTCGTAGTGATTGTAGAAAGCTGTTCAATAGTTACAAGTTTAAACGAATCTCTAAAGAACCTGATCGCATGGCCCTGCGTTATAGCAGTCTTTGTGAGGAATTTCCTCTCCATTTCTTCAGTAATAGCTGAAAGAATTGGTTCAATTGTCCTGCTATAATAGTTATTCATCGTCTTTTCGTCTGCTGTACCATCGAATACACTTTGCGTCAGTCCTAATTGGTTGTATAGCATGCTCATTAGTTCTTTCGCCTGGTTCCAGTAGGTATTTTCGACTGGACGATTAAGCTGGGTTATTCTTTCGGTTCCATCGGTATAAGCAATACCGTATTTGGATCCGGTTAACTGCATTTCGATTTCTTTTCGTCTCTTTTCAGCTTGTTCTCTTCTCGTCTCTGTCTTTACGACATACGGAAGCTGAATGATAAGATCGAGTTTTCCAGAAGCGTTTCTCTCGTTAAATACATCAAGATTTGCAAGAGTATGTTTAAGCCTCTGCAAGGTTGAGTTCGGTTCGTTCATTACCTCATAGAGTGGATTCTGCACAATCGCCACAAAAGATTTAGGAAGAACCAATTGTTCTCTCTTTCCAGTATTCTCGTTGTATAGATCCACTTTTACATGTTTAGGGAACCACTGAACAACCTTGCCAACACGTAAGGTTTCAACGTCGAATGCACCAGTGTATGGATTTGTTGATGTGTCGGTAGGAACAATAGCAATACAACCATCTTCGCAAAGACTTTGAACTGCATCTTGAATAAAAGCCCTTCCCGTCTGATCGATGTTAGCCGATCTGGAAAGAGCTCTGTTAAGCGCAGAATATACAGTGTCAACATATCTGCCATTATTCTTATCAATTTTTACATGTTTAACATCTATCTGTGCGGCATCTATTGCGATTCTACAAATTACAGACGCTACAATTGATCTATCTCCGCCGCTAAGACTTAGAATTCTTGATCTATCAGGTCGAAAATATGATCCACTTCCGTAAGACTCATAAGTGGTCCTATACGGCGTCGGATCTCGCCCCATGAAGGCGTTCCATCCGTGTTGGAGCCTGGTTATTATTGATGGCATGATTAAGATACCTCCTAGTTATTACTTACGGTAATTGGCAGCTGCCTGTTTACCAATATATCCAGCGTCGAGAACTAATCCGCCATAGCCGTTTAAAAGAAGCGTGTCAACAGTACGAAGACCTCGATTAGTTGTTCTTCCACTCATTCTGCTAACCGGTGTTTTCCAACTCTCAACCGGAACAACTGCTTCTAGTGCTCTACGGCCGAGCTTCATCTCGGATCTCTTTTTCATGTAATCTGCATTGTACTGATAGTTTACACGTTTTGTATCGTGGTACATCTTTCCAAGTCGGGTTTTAGACGCATTCGTTAAATCTTCCTGCGCTTTCGCATGAATTTTACTTACGGATCTGGCATGCCTTGAGCCTACAACCGAAGACACTTTCTGACGAAAGCCCTTGGCCTGCTTAAAATCTTTCGGAATTGTTTTAATACTATCGCCAAAAGCTTTAACACGAATCCCCATCCGTCGTTTAATTCCGGTTTTAGCCTGACCAACATTTTTTCCGGTTTCGCCGCCCTTCCTAGAATATCCAGTTCCATACGGCTGATACCGCCTAACCCCCCAGTGCATGCCTTGCACACCGTGATGGGCTAAGAATCTATACTGCCCTACCGCATAATAACTTGCCATTTTTATATCTCCTATTCGAACGCCTCAAGATTAAGTTTATATGCTACGTAGGCGTCCATCATTGCCGCAACATTATCAATCTTTTGCTCATATCTCTTCTTAAGCAATTTTCTATTTCCATTTGTATCTTCAAGGGTGATGGCGTTTCCCATAGTAAAAGTCATGAGTTCTTCATCAAATAGCAGGAACCTATCCTCTGCAAGCTTCTTTAGTTCCCCAAGGGGCACCGTTTCAGTTTTAACGCCCTGTATGACCTTAACTACTCCAAATTCTCCGTTCTCCCTACACCATCTTTCAACGAATCCTTTAGCGTTATACGGGTCATATCCAAAGCACTCGACAGTATACTCCATTCTACTAATATGCTCATCGAGATCATCATAAACATCCATCATGTTGAGAACTACACCATCAAACACGATAAGGCTTCCTTCAGCAATGAATTCATCGTATTTAAGCCTCATAGCGGGTGGGCATTTATCAAGTGTTCTACTAGTTATATAGCTTCTAACTTTGACACCAAACTTATGATCTGGAAGAGGAAATAAAAATGTAAATGCACAGAAGTCATCACCCTGCGAAAGGTCAGCACCAAGTGCACAGCTCATTTGCCAAAAGTCTCGTTTTCTATGGGGCTGAATTTCTTCAAAAGTAAAGAAATATGTGTATCCTTCTTTTGGTATTCCAAATCTTTTAGCCAAGATATCGTTTCTCGCCGCAGGCGCTTTCTCAGCTCTTTCGACATCTAGCTGGTAAGTCTCATAAGTAACTGTCTTTCCAAGGTTTGGATTTGCTTTTACCCACATAGCGGGGTCAGCTACTTCAGAAACGTCATCGAGCTTGTAATACCAAATCGATACATGCGGATTGATGTATTCTCCTTTAAGAATGTCCATCAATTCCATTTTGATTGTATCGCCAGCACCGTTTCTGACAGTTCCTTCTGAACTCGTTGCAACGATTAGATAGTCAGGAAGTTTGGAAGCACCCTGCTCAAGAGCACCGATTGGGTCTTCTCTAAGATCTCCTGACAGCCACTCATCTACCGATGAAATCTTAGGTCTAAATCCCTGAAGTTTATTAATGTTCATCGGAAGAACTTCAAGAAGGGAATTCGTAAGGAAGTTCTCGATTCCTTTCTTTGTCGATGCAAGCTTCACTCTTTTAGCCTTTGATCCGGTTGTGTTCTGAATCGATCCTTCTGTTAGAAATTTAAAAAGAGGCCCACGAGCTCTGACAATACTTGTTCGTATCGGAGCTAAGACCTCTTCTGACTGTTTCATTGTAGGTGCTGTTGCTATTTGATGAGTAGTTGAAGTATCGATGTTTAAGAAGTACGAATGAATCGTTGACGCGTACATTGATTTAGCGGCGCCTCTGGCAACGATCAAATATTGCTTATTAATTAGCCGCTTCTTAATCATTCTTGTTTCGTATCTCTTTGTTTCAGGATTGTAAATACTTCTCTCAACAAAGTAATACCATCCGAAAATCTGTTCCCCCCAGAGTTTGAACGTATCTAGTAAGAACAGATCAGACCCATCGGTAAGGGTCAGCTCGTTCTCGCAGTAAGCCACCCATCCTTCAACCGCTTCATCATCATAGAATATGTTTGGGTTTCTAATTAGGTTATCGATCCTGTTCATCTCCATAGAGATCTCTTTGTTAACTGGGATCTCACCTCTAAGAACCTTATCCCGAAATTCGCCATAATATATCGGGATAGCATTGTTAGATAGAGACATTTTGGATCACCTTCCTACTTATTACTAATTCTGATAACTTTTACGATATTCTTCGGTGTCATACTTTATTTTTTTAGCATATACGGGATTGTCCACCATTTCCTTAAACGTTCCTTTAATAGTTTTTCTAATAAATTTTTCGTCAGCGGATTGCTTACGATACGGTGTATCTCCATATTTTTCCATTGCGACCTGAACCGCCTTATAACCACGGAGGGCAATAGCATATTCGAGTTCAGATTTTTTCTGAAGCTCCATCCTACGCTCTTTGCTAACATTTGGCCCCAACGAATAATTGTATCTCTTATACTCGTTTGATGTTAAGTGGTGTATCTGCGCGTTCTCCTGAATTCTTCTCGCTTCATAGGAGACAGTTTCCCCGCTAATTTTAGAAGCTTTCTTCATTAATTTTGCAGATTTATATCCGTCTCCACTGTAAGCCGCTCGAAGTGCTTTTTTGCGAACTCTGTCTAATTTTGCTTTTTTAAATGTTCCGGTTTTTCCACCTTTTCTATCATATCCGGTCCCATACGGCTGAAAACGACGTATTCCCCAATGCATACCACGAACACCGTGATGTGCTAAAATATACTGTTTCATCTCCATTTAAGTTGTCTCCCTCGAGCAGCGTTCCACTTATCTATGTCGTCCATTGGGCAAAAATACGTTACTTCACCAGTCTTTTCGTTAACGGCATAAAACGGATCGTTATAATCAACTTTTTCGCCACGCCTCAATGCTGTAAATATATAGTACTTTTCGTCATACAAGCAGCATTCTTTAACGATTAAATCTGGATGCTTCTTTTTAAAAAGTTTATATGCGTCGTTTACCGTCATCCTTTAATCACCTCCGAAACTGCCTTCTTGTCTACACGAACGTTATCGAGTCTGGTGTATTCGGCTGATGTGCAGCTATCTAAAATTTTAGATACTTTATCGCCTTTATATGTTTTATTAGTCTGACAATCTCGTATTATAACCTGCCTATTCTTAACTTCATAAACGACACTATGCCCACCACCAGCGCCCCATGTAACCGTAAGATTACCACGTGCACCATCGGGTTGCTTTAAGATGGCTTTTACAGTTTTTTGGGTGCATTCAGTATTTTTACCTCGAGCTGCTTTTAAAACGTCATCATATGTCGAAGCAGTGTACGCGTTCTTTGTCTTAGCATCCGGATACCATCGTCTAATTTCATTTGTGTAATATCCGCTGCTTGCTTTTTCAGCTGTAACATCGTAACCTCTTCTTCTCAAATCATATGTCGTTGTGCAAAGCATACAATTCGACTTTGTATTTGCATCAAAGTTTCTATATGAAGGGTTGACCGCCGCCATATCTTCTTCCTCTGTCCAATGACGATCTTTAATTTTTAACTCTTCATTTTCTGCATCACTTTCAAGCTCTGAAATTCGTCGATCGTTCATAAATGTCTTCGTGTACGCAATGGCTGCTTCTCCAGCACGAATAGCGTCTTTTGCTAATTCTAAACGATTAACTTCCAGATCATCTCGAACCGTTTTTCTGATGAATTTAAATAACTCTCTTTTATCCGATTTCTGATGCTCTTCCTCGCTAGTCTGAAACTGATACGGGCTATATACGTTAAACTCCGAATCCTCGTTCGGATCGACAAACTCAGGATCTGCAAGGCTGCTGTCTCCGGCAATTCGTTCGATTCCTCTTTTCCCATCTTTGCGAATATAACCCGTGCCATAGGGCTGAGAAGTTCTAAGCCCCCAGTTCATTCCTTTCTTGCCAAAATGAGAAATATACTGATTATTCATCGAGCTCACCTCCGGCCACTAAGCAGATCTCTAACAAGGTCTTCGCCGAAGTCAATATTGCTAGTCTGTCTTGTAAGATCACTTGCTTTCTTAGAATAGGCTTTCAGATTCTCTGTAGCTGTCTTATTATAATTTCTTGCTTCAGCACTCGGATTAAGAGTTAAAGGACCGGTGCTCGATCGTCTTGACGAAGAACTTGACGTAGGACCCGGAAGAGCCGCTCTAGAACTTCCGCTAACGGGAATTGCTCTGCCATTTACGACTTCAGCATCAATAACTCTTGGTCTATTCGAGGACGATCTGTCGTTTCTGCTATTCATGGTAAGCCGAGGCTGATTGTACTGAGAACCGCCGAGTTCTTTATTAGAAGACGCTCTTTCTGACGACGCATCTTTCCTGTAACTCTTAGCGTTCAAATCAGAATTTCCCCATTTTGAACCAACTGAAGCGGACATCCTTCCGTAATCTCTTCTTAGCATCGCCTCTACCTTATCTTTGGGCTGCGTAGAGTAAGGAGAGGTTCTATTCGCCCCCTGAAGACCTAGATTCGTCCATTTGTTATTAAACGTTTTCGTAGACGAAGAAGAATCACTGGACTCTGATTTATTTTGTGAATCTTCCTTCTTAGAATCTTCTTTAGGAATTGACTTATCAATTGTGGCTTTCTTAGTAACAGAATCAAATGCTTCTTTCTTCTCGGAAGAAGACATACTTGACCAAAGATTCGAGATGGACTTTGCGTCTGCACTATTGATAGCTTTCTCAATCTCTGTAGGATCGCGCTTGATCATTCCTTCAATATTTTTCTGGTTATTAAGTCGATTGAGGGCTTTCTGAGTTTGATCAGCGTTCAAAGATCCTTCTCTTGAACCTCTTAGAACTTCTTCAGCTGAGCCAGAGTTAACTAAGCGATTAGCTGCCTCCTCCGCCGCTTTCTTTCCTTCATCAAGGATCCTATTCTCAATATTAGCCTGATTATCAAGTCTGTTCTTAGCGGTTTGGACCTGATTAGCGTCAAGCTTCCCGTTCCGAATTGCGTTAAGAACTTCTTCGGCTGAACCAGAGTTAACAATTCTATCTGTTTCTTTACCCTTTTTCTTCTCAAACCCAAGCGCTTTAGCGGCATCGTCAATGTTACCTTTAAGTTTAACGCCCTGACTAACCAATTCATTAGCAGTGCCAATATACCCTGCAATCTTCTTAACTTTTTCCTGAATCTGATCTGCTTTCTGAAATCCAGCGTCAATCTGTCTCTGCCTAAGTTCAGCTACTTTGGTTTCTTTTCCGGCTCTCTCAAGGAATTTATCAATGTCATCATTCGAGAATAGTTCTTTTCTTGCAAGGAGCTTCTCAGCATCGCCGGACTTCATAATTTCTTCTTTTTCTGCTTTTACTTTTCGTGCTTTTTCAAGACTAGCGGCTCTCTTCTTAGCTGCTATCTTCCTTTTATGCGCAGTCCTAATCCCTTTAACGCCTTCACTAATTTTGTTGCCTACTCGTTTGGCAAGGCCGACTTCTTTACCGGTTTTGCCACCTTTTCTGGGACCCGTGGTGGAATACGGCTGAAAACGACGTATTCCCCAGTGCATTCCTCTTATCCCAAAATGGGCCAAGCAGCAATCTCTCCAATCGTTATTGCCGTAGTAATTAATCTCCATTTTGAATCCCTCTAAATGCTTATCTAGCAAGTCGATTTATCAACTTTCTTCCACTCATAATTTCTTCATAATTAGCATTCGCTCTGGTGTAATTGTATTTAACACTTTTACGTTTTCGCGAATTCTGCTTCTTTCTGGCGTCTAAGCTTCGTAATACGGCTTCGGTTCTACGAGCATTTCTCGCCCTGCTGCTAGAATCTTTTGAATGTGCAGAACTTCTTCTCTGACTATTTTTAGCCATCTTACTTCTAGCTGAGGCTTCTGCTGCTCTTGCAGATTTTTCAGACTTGCTCATCGACTTGGATTCGCTAGATTTAGATTTTTCGCTTTCGTGTCGTTTAGACGATCCGAGTTTCTCATTAACTAAATTCTGAATCTCAGCATAATCATAACCTTCTTTAGCAAGTCTCTTTTTTCGCTCTTCGCCGTTACCGTAATTTCCGTTAATTACACTTTCAACGAGTTTATCGACTTTTTCCTTATCCGCCTTCGACTTTGTTTCGGTCTTCGGCGCATTAATGTTTTTCTGCTGCTGATCGGATAATGTAGAACGCGTTGCCGCTCCATTTTTAGCCTGCTGATCAGACAAGGTAGAACGCGTTGCCGCTCCATTTTTAGCCTGCTGATCAGACAAGGTGGATGCCCCGTTTCTCTGAGCTGCTGGGTTCGTAGGTCTAGCGGCATTGATATTCCTTCTCTGCTGATCTGAAAGGTTTGAATTTGCGGCTTTAATGTTCGCTGCTTGCTGATCGGTAAGCCAGTACTGTGTCGACGCCTTTAAATGCTTATGCCATTTCATTCCTTTAACACCAGAATGCGTTAAATATCCGGTTTCAAAAGCACTAGAAAATGCGCTCTGTTCCAACGTGTCAAGCCGTCTAATGTACTTGTCAACTTTTCGTTCAAGTTTCATATTCCTGTACTCCAACTTACTAACCTTCATTTTCCAAGCGTTTTGCTTTTTAACAATTCTGGCAATTCGTTTATCGAGTTTGTATGCTTTTTTCATCGCTCTTGACTCACGTCTTGTTGGTTCAAGATTGTAAAGCATTTTTCGTGTTCGTGCGCCTTCAACTCTTTTTGTCAGCTTCGCACGTCTTCTTTCAAGGCCAAGCCTCTTCATCTCTCGCCGTTGATTTCTAGTAGAATTAGAATAATTATTCAGTTTATCCAGTTTATTGTTATTCTTTTCTATCTTCCCTTTTGTTTTTTCAATTTTCTTTTCTAACCGAACTTTTTTCGGAGAATATCCTCCTTGCCCATATGGTTGAAATCGTCTAACGCCCCAATGCATTCCCGAGATGCCGTGATGCGAAACGAAGAACTCGTTATCACTTATTGCAAAGTAGTCCATGGATTAACCTCCAATCAACCGCCTAATTGCTTTTGAACTGGAAAGCGAGGAAGACCGTGTGACACTAGTACCGCGACTCATTCCGCCAGATCTAATAGATCTTCGATTTGCATTTGCCAACCGTTTATGTTTAAGTCCGGCTCTCCTATTCGTGGAAATATCCTGATCCGTGCGCTTTCGTACTCTAGTGGACAAAGATCTATTTCCGAAACGAAGGGCTTTTCTTGCCGCCATCTCTTTATAGACGCTATTTGACGCAAAAGAATTTGCAGCATCGTCATGTCTTTCAATGGAGGCTTTGTGTTTCTTCCATTTCATTCCTTTCTTACCGTAATGAGCAAGATACTCTCCGCCTTTGTAATATCTAAAATCGTTATTTGAATACATAATCTGATCCTCATTGTGAGACAAATACTTCTTAGGAACGTATTTAATAAACCGATTCTCTTCTCCTACTGTAAAATCAGAGAAGCTCATTCCATACTTTCTCATTCTCTTAAGTATTGCTTTTGCAAGTTCTTTTTCATTTGCCGGCGATACATAATTAAAAAACCTTATGGCGGATCTAACGTGCCTCTTATCCGGCATTGGATACTTCTTTAACTTTGGAAGACCGTACTGCTTATTGTCTTTCATGACTTATCTTCTTTCATCGAATCAAGAAAATAGCCAAAAGCCGTCTTCTCACCTTCAAGTTTTTTACCAGCAGGAATTCCTGTTCCGACACCATGTTTAACACGATCACGCTCTTCGGCTTTCTTTGCGTTATTCCATTTATCCATTGTCCCGACTAAATAGCCAGTAATCCTTCTAATTCTCTCGAAGCGAATTCCTTCGCCCATCTTCATATCCATTATAGTGCGGTTCCTCTCATTTTACTCATAGCTGCAAATACTGATTTACTACGTGCCTTTCCTTTTACGGATTTAAACGATGAGTCAATCATCTTAGCTATTTTTTCTTTGGCTTTCTTTTGTCCAAGTTTAACTGATTTTTTAGCAGATCCCTTTTTAGATGATGCCGGCTTTACATCACTGGCGCTTATTGGCTCATACTGTCCTCTATTAGCTTCTACTCTAAGACCGCTCGTTGTAGCAAGCATTCGATTTCTTCTGTAAATATCCTCAATCGTTCCGCCTTTTGCACTTTTTCCGCCGCCAGCTCCACCAGACTTAGACCTAGCTTTTTTATTTAGCATTTCGGCCCTGGCTCTGTTTCTGGCGTCAGCGTCCATGTCTCTTGCCATCTGCTGCCTGAGTCTGTTTCTTCTAATAGCTTTAATCTCGGCTGCGCTAAAGCCTCCCCTTTTCTTCTTCCATTTCATTCCTTTGACACCGTAATGAGCAAGATAGTCTCTATAATCGTTACGGCCAAAATAATCATTACCCATTTTGATGTCTCCTTTTTAGTTTTCATCCTTTATAAAATTCATTTGGCAGAACCATATTAGCTATGCCAAGCGTATTAGCCATGCCAAGCGCGTTCACTTATTGCCTACTTTTGGCTAGCTATCCCCTCGAACAAGTGCCCTAATTAAACCTAATCGATTACCCGTTGGCATAAGGTTTGTTTTCACATGCTTGAACCCCTTATCTGTACATCGTATTAGAAAGGAGGTATTACGTAACGAGCAGAAAACCCGGCATGATAAACATTTGATAATCGATAGTCGTTACTTCGCGACGACCTACGCTTAGTCCGCTGGAATAGCCTCACCAATACACCAAACTTTCAGACACCAAATGAACTTTATAAAAGACCCGAAGAGGAAAGGTGTTATCCAATCCTCCTCGGAGCTTTAATCATTAGAAAATTCCAAGTTGCTTCAGGGCGTATCCAATAAGAATTCCGACAATGCCAGTAATTACTGTCTTTACAACATCCTGCCACATCTTTGCATCCTTATCTTCAAGCGCGTCAAGACGTCTGGATTGTTCTTTTTGTGTGTCGACCATATTTTTAACAGTCATAGTCAATCTCTCAACAGAAATCGTCAACGCATGTATTTCCTCTTGAATTGTCTCGATCTTGTCGACACGTTCTTCTAATCTTTTCATTCTCTCACTACATACAGCTTCTGTAACCATTGCGGAATCGCTCATTAGATTTACCTCCGATTAACTTAAAAATATATGAGGCATCATCTGTTCATCCGTTCGGCTTCATCAAGCCATCTAGCGTACATATTGCGCTCATTCTCATTAGTACTCTGATTCATGAGATTCCGAATGTTGTTTGCGGCGCTGTTCATCTCGGTCCCGTATGAGGATCCACCATAAGAAGAACCTCTGCGTCCGCCCATGCTTCTTACGCCATAACTATCGTAATCGGGATATATGCCATGGCTATTGCCCATCCCGTTGCCTCTACGATAATATCTAGCAGACTCACCCATATCCTCATCGGGATACTCTTCTTTCATAGCTTTGATCGTCGCAATATCCTTGATAATGTCGACAGCCTCTCCAGCAGTATTCCATTCGGCAGGGGTGATGTCATCTTTTACAAGCAGTTTTTTAATATCTTTGATAGCCCGCTCTTCGAACTGGCATAAAATATCCATATTATCTTTCATATCTTGCTCTCCTTATCCAACCCGATTAATAGTAAGGTTCGAGTTCCTGACAAGGATCGGCTCGGCAGTCTCGGAGTTGTTCTCGATAGCAACCGATACACAGCATCCCTTCGGAACATCGATAGTAGCTGTAGAGGTGACATTACCGTACGCGTCTACTACAGTCGGTGTGTAAGCGGCAAGACTTGTAGCAAGCGCTTCGCCACCGATAGCTACTGCAAGGGAAATCTCCCCAACAGTTCCACCTGTAGGAACAGCAATGTTACCGTTAAACACAACCTGATACTTTGCGTAATTAGCGCACGGGTTGTTCACGATCCCACGGAGAGTAAGCACACCAGATCCGTCACGATGCATGATATAGCCTTTTCTGCAAGGGTTCGAACCGGTGAGTAATACATTCTGTCCATAAGCAACGGTCTGCTCAGCAGCGTATACATACTCAGCCATGATCACGCCTCCTTACATACCGCAGCCGCAGGTATTCCAACCAGCGTTCGTGCAGCAGTTGGGATTCTGAACCACGTAAGCGGGTCTGGGAGTAGGAGCAAGATACTGTTCGAGCGCCTTGGTCTGTGCGAGATTGTCGGTAAGGATAGAAGCAGTCTGCGCGTTCTGAGATGCGGCAAGATTAGCCATTGTAAGCTGATTCTGAAGTTCAGCAATCTTCTCGTCCTTGGCGTTGATCTTATCCTGACACATCTGATCCAGAATTCTCTGGGTATTCGCATTGTTCTGCGCGGTTACGGCCTGAAGAGCTTCTGTTACAGCAGCTCTATCACTGCATGCTTCATTAGCAACAGTGTATTTAAGATCGGCTGTCGCAGCTCTGTTCTCACAGCAGCAGTTTGCAAGTGCAGCGTTAAGCGTGTTCATACCAGTAAGCATCGCGGTCTGATTCGCGAAATTCTGCTGCATGTCTGCCATCTGTCTAGCATTAGCGGAAGCCTCTGCCGCAGCAAATCCGGAATTAAGAGCAGTGTTCACTCCAGCAAAACCATTGCAAAGAGCCTGGTTAACACCAGAGAAACCGTTTACAACAGCGGAATTGATTCCAGTCACACCGCTCATAACGGACTGCTGATCAAATCCTCTCTGGATCTCTCCACCTGTACCATTTCCGTTGCCATAACCGAAACCATTGCCCCAATTGCCCATCAGAGCAAACAGGAACAGAACGATGATCCAGAAAGATCCGTCGCCCCATCCAAATCCGCCATTACCAGCACCATAACCGCCCATAGGAGATACGGGCATAACCATTCCGTTACCGTTTGTGTTCTCGCTAAAAGACATGTTTCATTCCTTCTTTCTGTCTATAAAGCTAAAACTATAGGGTTACTATCTTCAAAAATAGAACAGGCGCCGTTCGTTCCATTTTGAATTCACTCAATTGATTTTTGTTGGATCGTTCTCGTAGTTCTTCGTAGAGATCCCAAGACACGCTCCAAGGAACGCGTCAATCGCTGTAATAGTTCCGACAATCTGCTCTCCATAAGGAAGTCCCCAGATAGATGCAAGGGCGAAATAGAGAGTTCCAAGTGCCGGAAGAATAATCTGCGCGATGAATTTCAGTCGGTCATAGGTTTCATTACTCATCTTAAGCATATCTTTCTCCTTATCTTCTCCAACCAAATGGGGAATTAGCAGGACCGGGCTGAGGCGGATTTCCGTTTAGCTGATTCTGCTGATACTGATTTGCAAGGTTCATGATTTGATTAATCTGATCCTGACTCATGTTCGAGTTACTAAGAAGGTACCTCGCAGCGGCTTCTGGAGAATTCATATACTGCTGCGGGATGTTAAAACCTTGATTTAGAAGAGCCTGCATCGGGTTCTGTCTAAACTGGTTTATCATAGGAGCCATCTGAAGAAGCTGCATAAGATTAATCATGGCTTGGCTCCTTTACTGAAAAGATTGCCGCCATTTTAGCCGATACCGCTTTTTCAACTTCGGATGAGATCAGATTCTGAATCTCTTCAGAAGTCATAGAAGGAGCAGCTGGTTCAGGCTTGACTTCTTCTGCTGGTTTTGCTCTAACAATGTCGTATTCTTCAGGGTCAAACGGCCGTCCGTATGGATCGGCTTTCTTAATCCAGAGTTTCATTGCATCAGGATCGATAAACGTCATCTGTCCATTTGCAACGATAGGCCATGCATCAACCATTGCTCTTCCGTTCACCCAGATAAACTGGTTGCTCTGTGCCGGAACAGTCGGATTAGGAGCGTATGAGGGCTGAGCGGTAGTCGGTCTCATAGCCTGATTCTGATTAATTGTGTTTTCCCATACATTCATTGTTTAAGCCTCCTTTACTATTTTTATCAACTTACAGTGTACATCAACGGGTCAGTCTTTGACGAAGACATAAAATTTAGTTGCGTACGGTTAAGTGTGACGGAAACTCCATACACCTCAGACCCCTCGGTATCGTCACTCGTAGGCGTATTGATTACTTGCGCAATCTCTGTGACAAATCCGGTCACCGTAATGTCTTCAACTGCATTGTCATAATCATTTGACGTATGCCGGCGAATTACAACGTTTAAACCACTATTGACCGCCTGTTCAATCTCTGCCCAATTTTTATCAAGGACATGCTGCTCCGACGATAAGTCGTATCCTGGTTTAGGAGGTACTATTGTTACTGTGTCAGTCACAATTAGAACTCCACCGCCAGTACCTGAACCCCCGGATCCAGCCACATCCTCAATCTTATCGATCCATTCCTCTACGTTAGAAGCTCCTGTGTTAGGATCTCCTCCCATCTTTAAATAGAGTTTCTGTAATTTATCTGTAATAGCCATTTTGAATTGCTCCTAAAAAAACGTCATAGCCTAAGCGAAAGCAGGAAATAAAAGCCTAGGCTATGACTTACATTTGGAGGATGTCTTACATATCAAAGGGCCTATTGGTATACCCTTCTTTACAAACACCACATTTAATATTGTTATCGATTAGTTTCTTTGTTTCTGGATTGGCCTCCATCTCCGCCCATACGTCATAGATATGGTTAGGATCATAATCTTCGTTTCTAAGCTTCTCCATAAACTCGTAAATGCCTATATGCGGCACAATTCCAAACAGGGTACCAGATGCCCACTTTTCTTGAGAACACATCGAATACATCTGCGAGAAGATCTCATCAGAGATGTCAGGTTCAATCCGTTTATAGCATTCGTGATAGAACTTTTTAACGTACTCCCAATTCTGCGGAGCAAACACTGGCTTTCTAGCAACTGTCTCTACATAATAATAGTAGAGGTTTAGCATACAGTTGACTGTCCACTGCATAGAAGCTCCTGAGAATGGTTTAAACTTTCTGACGTGATCGATTGCATAGATCATGTTGTCAGTCCATCCACATAAGCTCTGATCGTATGAATACTGACTGTCATTGATCCTTGTGATGGAATCTTTCTTGTTATGCCAGTAATATACACACTCTGTAATGAATCGTACCTGCTCACCAGGATTATCGCAAAGAAGTTTTACCATGGTATTAAAACCGGTATCTTCATTCGCTCTGGTATCGTTAAACCTGATTTTGTACTGCTCAATAAACTGCCGTCTATAAAGTTTACCGAACATCCAGACCATGTCGTTTGCATGCGGAACTAACGATTGCAAATCGTCGCCTAGCTGCATAAATACGGCTGAACAGCATTTAATAACGTCATTCGCTTTTATGCCTTCTCTTAATGTTTCAAGCGCAATTGCTCCGCAAAGCGTGTCGTCAGCATCCATACACGTAAAGAACTCGTTTTCCGTGTTATCAATACCAAATTGTCTAGCAACTCCAGGACCGCCGTTCGTATCAAGCCTAATCTCCCTGATCGAAATATACGGTGAGAACATCTTAACGAACTTACTATAATCTCCTTCCGGACAACAATCATTTACAATCGTCACGTCTACATCAGCTACGACTGTCTGTTCAACTATTGAAGAAAGAGTTCTAAGAATCGTTCCATGAGCTTTATAAGCAGGAATAATAACGTCTATGCGATTATTCTTGTTCATGTTCCCTCCTCAAAGACAGTGTTTGTGTAGATGTAGCAGTTGTATAACGAGTTGTAGTATCCATTCGGAATTGTCTCCCAAGTTGATGCAGTAGTTGTGTTTTGAAACAATGCAGTTGTGATAAGATTTGCCGCGCTTGTTGGATCCGTCCAGATGTTAAGGCTCTGCGAATTGTTGTTGCGGAAGGCTTGGTAGAAGATATTGTTTCGTGCGCGAGAGCCTATGGTAATATTTGAAAGTTTATTGACATTACAAAAACCTCTAGTGAAGCCGTATATAGATGTCCATATAAACATATTCTGGTTTAAGTTGCTGCAGCCTTCGAACATGCTGTTCAAATGCACAAGATCTTTTGGGAGCCTAATGTTTTGGTTTAGACTTGTGCAGTTTTTAAACATACCTGTCGCAATATAGGCATTTTCCGGAATTATAATATTTTGATTTAAACTAGTGCACCGAGAAAATGTATGCTCAAGTCTAAGGCTGCCGTTTCCATTTCCCGTTGGTAATTGAATGTTTTGATTTAAACTAGCACAATCTTCAAAAAAGCTTGCCATATCCCGTATGTCGCTCGAAACCTTTATATTTTGGTTTAAATTGGTACATTGTGCAAACACTCCGGCTGTATATGCACCCGGATTACCAAGAACAGACGGAAACTGAATATTTTGGTTTAGACTAGTACAGTTTTTAAATAGCCAAGTAATGGAGTTAAAATTTGCCGGAATTTTAATGCTTTGATTTAGACTATTGCAATAGGAAAACATACTCGACATTGCCGTAACAGTGTCTGGTATACTTATGTTTTGATTAAAATTATTGCAATTGAAAAACATTGCAGAAGTATCAGTCACGCTATCTGGAATTTTAATGTTTTGATTAAAATTTGTGCAATCCCGAAATACAGATTTAGCTGTTATAACGCTATTTGGAATTTTAATGTTTTGATTAAAATTTGTGCAACCAGTGAATATATTATCGATTATCAACAAATTATTATGTAGCTGCAAATTCGTGTTAAAACTATTACAGCGATTAAAAATGTTATGAACTACGGTTACGCTGTTCGGTATTTTAATGCTCTGATTTAATTTATAACATTCGTAGAACATATCGTTCATGTCCACTACACTTTCTGGAATTTGGATATTTTGATTAAAATTCGGGCATCCAGAAAACATGTTAGATATATTAACAACGCCGTTATCTATTATGATCGGAGCATTTAAGTTATAGCACCACTTGAACGCCTCTTGAGCATTTACAACGCTTCCTGGTATTTTAATGCGCTGATTTAATTTATAACACTCTCTAAATATACCGGTAGCTTCTGTTACACTATTAGGTATTTGAATATTTAGGTTTAAATTTCTACATAATCGAAACATTTCGACCGCATTTGTCACACTCTCCGGAATTTTGATATTCTGATTAAAAAAATTATTACAATAGAAAAACATGCTCGAAGTATCATGAACATTATTCGGAATGCTAATATTTTGATTAAAATTAGCACAGTAAGCGAACGCCGCACTTGTATTGACAACACTGTTCGGAAACTCGATCATTCGGTTTAACTTACTTGAGTAAAGGTTAGCTTTACTAATACCACTCGGAAACCTAAATCTCCCGTTCCAGTTATAACCGCGAACACTCATCTCATTATTCGATATTCTGTAATTACCATTTAGATCGAAAATCACAGAGCAATTAGTTACTGATGTTCCAAAATTTATTTCCATGATTTCCTCCTTATCCGATAATCACATGATAGCCCTGAATCGTATCGGGAATTGTAATGAGGTTAAGATTATCCGCAATAATAGCGGCTGTATTAAGTCCAGTAATCGTCATTGTCTTATTAGTTTCATCAAGCGTATAGACTAGATACTTAAGATCCGGTTCGACCATGACGATGTCAAAGAACGCATAGGTGTCAAAGCTCTCCTGTACGTTAGTGAGATCTCTATCCCATCTGATAAACTCACCGTCTGTACTTGTAGGAGTCTCTCCAGTATAGACAGCATCCTGACCCTGAATAACGTTACTCGTCTGAAGAAGTGTATCTCCATTATAGAATCGTACCGTATAGACAGGTAAATACTTAGCATTAATTGTCATATCATGCGTGATAGGCTGGGTAAGATCATAGTCCCACGCATTAGCTACCTGTCCGCTGCTACGTCTAGGCATATCCTGTCCCCATGTTACAGTACTACCCCAAATAACGTTAAGATCAGTTCTAATAACCGTACCATCATTTCTCCACGTTACCGTGTACTTGGCGATCGCTTTGCTATACGCAGCATATACAGATGTATCGGTATTAATGTTCTTAATGCAATCCGGATCGTTTTCTTCTGCGTCCATGGCAAGATTCCAACCGATCGGAGTATACGCATACTGTCCATCCGGGCTATTAGTTCTTGCGGGAACTGCAGGCGACGTATCACTAGTTACACCATTAATATACTTAACCGTCTTAACTGTACTCTCGCCGTTCCATGTCTTATATGACAAGAAGCTCTCGACATTATCCGCAATAACCTCAAGATACGGGTACCTGGTCTTATACCATTCAATCTTTGCTGAAGTAATCGTAGCAATGTGAATCGTACCAGAAACTTGAGCAGTGTCGTACTCTCTGTAGACCCATTCTCCGTCAGCACTCTTTTCTCTCGAAACACCGATCATCGTGTCAAGAAGATCAAGAAACTCCTCAATTTCTTCAGTACTTTCCATTTCAAAAGCTAGACCCTCGATGTTGACCTGAGAGCCGGGTTTGACCGCTTTAAGAATTGTGATAGGATCGACAATCTCAGTGTCAATGTTGGCAAGCATTAGCCTTGAAATGTTAGAGTAGTCAGCGACGACAAACTCGGTTAATTTCTTAAGATTAAGTAGTGTTAATGTAGTGATCGTACCAGGAAGATGAAGTGTAGTAATATCTCCGCCATCAGCAAGTTCAATACCGGTTATTGCACTTCCCTCAAACAGAGCGGTCTTAACTCTTGGTGAGTTCTCAAGATTGATCGTCATCGCAAGGTTAGGACAGTTCCTAACGTCAATCGTCTCAAGAAGTGCACAGTTTCTAACGTCAAGAACTTTCATGTTAGCGTTAGAATATCCAGCAGCTCCGTCACCAATCTTAAGGTTCTTAAGTCTTATTGCTTTAGAGAAATCAAGTTCGTTCGGGTAGAATACCGACAGATCACCAACATCCGTAATAACATCTGCAGAGTAGATCCAGGTTTCCATTTCGGTAACGCCACTAGGCGCAACGTAAGTAAAGGACACCGGAGTATTCGCTTTTGTTCGGCTAAGCGAAACTGTTGTGCCGCCACCGAAACTAACGCCAGCATAAAGATCAATTGCTGATGTAAGTGTAAGCGTGCCAGAGTTAAACAGTCGCATACTGATCGTTGAGCTGGCTGCGTCTCCGGTTACATACTTGCTATCCATGTATTTAAACCGGTTAGAAAGCCACCATTTTCTCTGCTCGGTTTTGGCTCCCTGCATCATCGTCAGATATCTGTCAGTTCTGATAAGCTCGCCTGTTGTTTCGTCAACCGTAACAGGATTAGTAAGAGGTGTTAAATACTTAACCTCTGAGTCTTCGTTATAGACCGCTTCTCCCCATTTTGATTGATGATCTTCATATCTGGCTTCAATTTCCTTATACGAGAATTCTTTATTAGTTCTAAGATTCCTGTACATCAGAGTAATCTCAGATCTAAACGAGTCACGAAGGTTAACCCAAAGCACTGAATCCTGAGCGTTAAACACCGGAGCGTTTGAACTGCCAGATGTATCTCCACTGATAACACCACTAACAGTATCCGTATCTTCAAGCGTGTAATCGAACATCAGCACGCCAGAGTTGTTTGTACCGATAGCAGTATCTGCATCGTAAATCTCAATAGCGGCTTTCCTGTCGATTGCGCTTCCTTCAAGAGTTACCGGACTGCCTTTAAAACCAATGAACATGTTCTTCGCTCTTGAGTCGATCATGAGGAAGAACTCAGTGAAGATGTAATAGAACACTGCAGAATCTACTTCAAATCGATCAGCAAACTCCGCTCTGAACTTTGTAAGCCTATACGCCGGCGTGTCTTTAGTAAACGTAAAGATCTTATTACCAGTGCTCTCTCCGCCAACTACTTCATCCTCAACTGTATAGCTCGTATCATCGGAGTAGTTATTGACGGTAATGGTTGTGTTAAGCTTATACACAACTGGTTCAGGAAGAGCCTCGTTAGTCGCCTGATTTCTATCGGTAGATTTAACCCAACTGATAAGCTCCTTAAGCATTGTGTAATCACGCCACTCGTCGCTGGGCATTCTGGCCTCAAAGTCGTCATACCAAGTCGGATAATATTCCTGCTTGATCTCATCCCAAGAGGTCGATGTAAAGTCATCGTCTTTAAACTTTACATTGTCGCTATTGTTTCTCTCCCACTCCCATGACTGCATATTGTCATGGTAGCCAAGCGGCGCCGGAGCACGTTTCGGTAAGTTGAAATTGTACTTACCCATGAACTTCGTTTCCGCTGTTGTAGGATTGTACCAGAACATGACAATCGGAATACCCTCGATGCCATGTCTGACTTTTGGATTCGCCTTCATCTCGTCGTTCTTCCAAGGAGAGATGTCGTTAAAGAGCATCGCCAAACCGACGTTATTATAAGATTCGGATGAGGCAACGTCAGCTTTTAAGACGAATCTATTAAAGGGTATCGAACCATCTCTAAGTGCGTAGCTATCTACATTACCTTTAGATGTTACGAAACCCTGTTTAAACTGCATGTCAATGTTCTTGACATAATATACTGATGAGCTTGTTCCCTGAACATTGATCTGGCATCCAGTAAAGGTGAACGATTTCGAAGGAAACAACGGATTCGTGTAAGATCCACTTGCTATCTTCTTATCACCTTTATACTGAGGCAGCTCCTCACACTCAATGATCATGTAAGGCAGGTAACTAGGAAGAAGCTCTTTTGTGATTGTACCGTACTCATTATAGACATTGTTTCTCTGATATCGCTCGAGCATTATTGATCCAACAGGTGTATCAGCAATGAAGTTCTCAAGCATCTGCTGCATCGTAAGGTTATGGTCGTATACTCTAATTGTATAAATATCCACGCCACAACTATTTGACCCGATACTAATGCCAACCGGATTCGGCTGCGAGAATCTTTCACCGCTAGCATACTGAATTGCTCTTGACGCGATACCGTTAATATAAATAAGGACTAATCGATACTCTGTCTGTTTGGAAACGGTTATTCCAAGACGAATATGCTCATTGTCCTTGTAAAGTGTTGTGGTTTCTGTCTGAGCGCCTCTAAAGGTGATCATCTGAGGTGTGATCTTAAACCCAATATTATCAGCAAAGCACGAGATAATTTCTGCAGTGTAATCCGAAACCTCTCTTGTTGAAAACTCGATTTCAAAAGTGAAACCGGTCTGTTTAATGTCTTTGCCGAAGATGTTATACGGAATTGTAAGTCTGGCATCTCCAACGGTTCTAAGAACATCGATACCATCCGAATCTTTCTGCCAGCCATCTCGTCTAAACGCAAAATTAGTAAACTCAGAAGAAACACCATTATTCGTCCAGATTGCAGGATTCTCTTCGTTATTACTTCTGCCAAGCGCAGTAAGATGAAGTGCAAGTCCTTCAGTCTCTGGAGAAACGTTGATCTCAGACTCTGATACAACAAATGTAAACTCTTTTGACTTGCCATTTGCAGTAATCTTAAGTGTCTGATTTCCAACAGTATTCGCTCTAAACGTGTATCTTTGCTCAGTTCTATCTACAGACTGAGTGGAGACAAGCTCGTTATTCACGTAGATCGATACGTCAGTTGAGCCACTGTTTGGTGTGTAAACTCTAAACGGAACAACAGCAGATGTGTACTGTTCTATGTTAAAATCGTTATACGACGAAATGATAATTGTTTCGTTGTTTCCGATTTCAGCAGACATGTATTCGAAATAGAGCTCGTTGGACCTTACCAGTTCATTATTAATAGTGGTCTCAAAGTAAACCTTTAACGTATGCGCACCATGCTTCTGCGCCGGGATGTTAAACGACAACTGCTTGTTGGACACCGCTGTCTGCTGAACTCCGACTTCGCTGCCATCGCCAATGAAGTGCACAGTTTTCTCAACAGCACCCGTAGGAACATACGGGAATAAAATATCGCCATAATACGGATTTGATGTATCGAATGGTGAGCTTATACTTAATAGCAGAGAAGAGATAGTAAAAGCATAAGTTTTACCCTGATCGTATACATCAGAAATCCTAACTTTTACTTTATTAACACCATTTTGAATGTATGGTGTAAGATCTACCGTAAGATTTCCCTGTGGAACCTGATACGAATTTCGTACGACTTCATTAACGGTGATTCTTACATTACCGTCTCCAGTCGGACTTTCGTTTTCGATTGAGGACCAATTAAAGTAGACTTTAACTTCGCCGCCATCGCGTATAGCAGTTGTACTCCAACCAGTAAGATTATCTGCTGTAAACTTAGCGTCGATAACTTCTCCACCGCCGCCTCCGCCACCGCTACTAGCAAGCGGAATGCCGTTCTCGCTAACAACATCACGGTATGTCGGATACACATAATACGTATCCGGATTCTGATAAAGACCAAGATCGTTAGGATTAATCGTGACGTTATCAAGAGCTGCTTCAAGTTCGGAAACCTTTGCGTCAATAGACGAAAGCTGATTATCGGTTTCATTGCTTCGCTGCGAAAGCGCTCTTATAGCATCGCCGGCGGCTTTAGAATCAGCTGGCACTCCTGCAACAAGAAGAGTGGTATCAGTATTCTGTACAGTTGCATTATAGGCTGCGCCTTCCGTCCAACCAGATGCGGTATGATAGTACCAGTATCCAAACTTATAGTCGGCTTCGTCGCCAACGTAAACGTAAATGCGATCGCTATCGACCATATCGCTGGCAGTAGCGGCAATTAGAGGTGCACCTACGAACATTTTAGCGGTCTGCGCTGATGCTTCGGCATTTTCGGCGGCTTCAATTGCTCGATTAGTATACCACTCCACAGCATCTTCATACTGCTGCATCTGAACGAGTATGCTGTACTGTTCTGGATTGTTTATGTCTTCAACTTCAAGTCCCGGTAAAACCGTTGCTAATCCTTTAGTTGTGTTAAACTCGCGAATGATTCTTCCTGTATCGGTATCTACTTCTCTAAGGCATACAGAGAACGTAACACTTCCCGCATAAGTGAAAACACCAGCTCCAAGAAGCCATTCAAAAATTATCTCCGAATCAGACGTTGTCTTATCTTTGACATCGTAGATCGATGAAATTCCTCCTGCATTTACATAATTAACTCTAACAGCAAACGTTGAGAGATCTACACCATCATAATATCGTGGCATTTTGAATGGAACTGATAAAACATCCTTATCGTTGTATACGCCAAAGACATAATTACTAGGAACACGTAATGTTCTTAAATCATTGTCTATTACAACAGGAGCCCTGCCGGACTCAACTTCAGTGCTATCTCCGGCTGCTGCCAAAGCTTCCTCTAATGCATTATCCGGCATAATACCGCTCCTCCTATTTACGAATCCAAATAATTAATTAATTCGTTAAGCTGCAAAAGGGTGAAATGTGTAAATCCAACGTACACACCTTCTGCAACCGTAGCTCTATCGCGCAGTTCTCTTAGTCTATAAAGTACAGACTGCGTGCTCACATCATCCACTTCGAGACCTTCAAGAACTGTTCCGGTCGCGATGGTGGAATTAAGTTCTTTTACCAATTCACCAGATGCGTTAAAACGTTTAAGACAGACACTGAACTTAATAGTTCCTGCCTTTTCAAACAAAATTCTTTTAAGCGGCCAATCAAACTTGATCACATTATCTTGCAACTCTACATTGCTGACTTCTTCTGCACTCCTAACGCCATTTGCATTCTGAATGTTAATCCTTATCTGAAAATTCTTAAGATCTATCGAATCGTAGTATCTTGGAATTTCAAATGATAAGGTGTGAACGCTTTCATCGTTATAAACACCAAATAGAATATTGCTATTAGGTTTGAGCGTTCTAAAATCAGTGTCAAGAATAATCACATCGTCCTGATCATATGTGGCATAATCGAGAGCCGCTTCGAGATTCTCATCAGCCATGTCACGTGTTTCCCTTCTTCTGAAGTATGACCGCTTCATTTGTAGTTAGATAAACCGACGAACCTTTCCCAATTAGCGATACATGAATTCTAGTATCTCCTGTTACCTCATCTGGTACTTGGCACTTATCGTCAATAACTGGTTTATAAACTACGTTATCGCCTGTCTTAAACTGAACTGCTTTCCTTAAAGGTTTCCATTCGCCAGAGAAGTTGAAGTGACATTCAAGATACCCCTTTGACCCGCTGACGATTCCAGAAAAGTTTGACGATGGATCTTTCCTCAAACGCTGGCCTTCTACAATGAATTCTAATGTCCTCTTCATTTTGATTTTCCTTAAGAATAGTAATACTCCACTACTTCATCTCCTGAATCCCAAGAGTCGTAGTAGTCGCCATCGATTAGTGTTACAACATGCCCACTAGTTAACCCATCAATCCTAAGAAGATACATTCCATATGGATGCTCATAGGCAAAGTCTTTAACCGTATAGCAGTTTAGAC